>WOR8_10001013_pt1 | contig 28779 bp, 23 predicted proteins | sample DeeMarSeWOR38_10_FD_19890 | JGI IMG/M metagenome (IMG submission 19890) | reverse complement strand
GCGCTGAAGAAGGCCTGCGGGCCCTCAAAGACAAGCCATTTGATATCATCATCAGTGATTTGCGCCTGCCCGGCATCAACGGATTGGATTTTTTAAAGCTGACCGCCGTCACCCACCCGGATGCCATCCGCTTTTTGATTACCGCCTACCGCGATGAACGCATGATTGCTAAAGCCATTCGCAGCGGCATCGATCAATTCATTGATAAACCCTTTGCGGTCAACGTGCTTGTCAATCTGCTGGCCCTGGCACTCAAAAGACAAACGAAAGGAAGGATAACGAAGCTTAATTAAAGCAATTTTTCAGAAAACCATCACCCCCCACGCCGCAATCCTTCGCTTCTTCTTGTTTTCCCGTGCGCCGTATGCCCTGAGCCGTATGCCGAACTCAATGCGCTTTGCGCCGTGGTCGTGTACCATGCACCTTTAATCGCATATTGACATTGTGGTGTTGAAAAAGTACAAGATACTTAAATAATGATAGATTTTTATTGAGGGAGTAAAGGAGCAAAAAATGGATATTAGCAACAGGGTGGAAAACGGGGTTTTAATTATTGCGATCGACGGCCGCTTAGATGCCTCCAATGCAACGGTTGCTGAAGCGGAAATCAACAAGGCGCTGGAAGGAGATCAAAATCGCTTGCTCTTTGACTTAAGCGGGCTGCAGTACCTCAGCAGTGGCGGGTTGCGCGTTATCCTGGGAGCTGCCAAGGAAATCCGCCGCAGGGAGGGCAAAGTGGCGCTTGCCGCCCTGAAAGAATACGTTCATGAAATTTTTGAGGTCAGCGGTTTTACCGCCATGATTCCGATCAAAGATAGCATTGAAGACGGTTTAAAAGAAGTATCATCTTAGTATAAAGCGCTACAAACAAATTACAACACCAGTGTGTATGCTCGATTCCAATTGAGTTCAGTTAAACAACACAATGCTACTGGTTCCTGGTCGCTGGCTGCTGATTCCCTGCCTCCTGCCAGAAGCAAGAAGCGAGAAGCCAGCAGCAATGGATGTCTGCACTTGGCACCTGACATCAAGTTTTTTTTGAACCCTGGAGCATGACGAATGAACCCAGATAATCCCGCAGAAGAAGCCATCCTGCTGGTGGACGACAACCCCACCAATCTTCAACTGCTGTTTGAAACCCTTGACGGTCGCGGTTATAAACTGCTGATTGCCAAAGACGGCAAAGCTGCCCTTTCCATTGCCGGCAAGGCCCGGCCGAACCTGATTTTGCTCGATATCATGATGCCGGAGATCGATGGTTACGAAGTTTGCCGACACTTAAAAGCCGACCCGGCCACAGCGGAGATTCCGGTCATTTTTCTTTCGGCCCTGACCGACACCAAAGACAAGGTGCAGGGCCTGGATCTGGGAGCGGTGGATTATGTCACCAAGCCGTTTCAGCCCGATGAGGTCATTGCCAGGGTTAGTACCCATCTAACCATTTATCGACTAAAAAAAGCCCTGGATGAAAAAAACAGGGAACTGCAGGAGGCCAACGACCTTTTGGAAGAGCGCGTCAAAAAACGCACTGCTCAGCTTGTGCAGTTAAACACGGCTTACCAACGTTTTGTCCCCCGGGAGTTTTTAAGTTTGTTGAAAAAGGAAAGTATTTTGGAGGTCGAACTGGGGGATCAAATCGCACAGCAGATGACGGTGATGTTCTCCGACATCCGCGGGTGGACCTCCATATCAGAAAATATGACCGCCCAGGAGAGCTTTAATTTTATCAATGCCTTTTTAAACCGCGTCAGCCCGGTAATCAACGCTCACCATGGGTTTATCGACAACTTTCAGGGTGACGGCATGATGGCGCTGTTCCCGCAATCAGCTGATGACGCCGTCCGGGCAGCGGTTGCGATGCATGCGGCCGTTTCCGAATACAATCGGGACCGGCAACAAAAAGGCTTTCAGCCCATCGGTATCGGCGTGGGGCTGCACATAGGAGATCTGATGCTCGGCATTATCGGCCACGCAGAGCGCATGCAGGGCACTGTGGTGGCCGATGCCGTTAATCTGGCCTCGCGCCTTGAAGGGCTGACCCGCGTATACGGATCTTCGATCAGCATCAGCGAACCAACGCTGACACAGCTCAAAGATCCCGACCGATACAAACATCGTTTCGTCGACAAGGTTCAGGTCAAGGGCAAAAAAGACCCGGTTTCGGTGCATGAGATCTTTGACGGCGATCCGCCGGCAGTCATTGAATTAAAAGAACAGACCAAAGATGATTTTGAACAGGGTCTTTGTTTGTATTATGACCACAAATTCTCCGAAGCCAGTGTGAAGTTTAACCAGGTGCTGCAAAAACACCCGGAGGATCGTGCCGCCCGCATTTATCTGAAACGCTCCGCCAACTACATGGTTAACGGCGTCCCGGATGATTGGACGGGGGTTGAAGTTCTCACTCAAAAATAATTTAAGTTGAGCGTTTCAAATTTAAAAATAGGGCCAAATCTTTTTTTCATGAAAAATTCTATCCATCTTATATTTTTAAATTTGAAACCCTGCGGGCTTGCCGATCTTACCGCATCTAATGCGTTAGATGCTGTCCCGCATAGCACACTATAGCGGAACAACATCTGCCTTGTAGCTGCGGCAACCTCGGCAATCGCTCAACTTAAATAAAGCTATGCGTTTAAAATATAACTAAAAAACGAGCCTCCAAAGAAGCTCTAAAGTAAAAAGTGCCTAAAATGATCTAAAGTGCCTAAAATTATTGTGTCGCTACGCTCCATCTATTTTATAAAAGATAGAATACCTCAATTTTAGGCATTCCACGCCCGCCATGCGAGCAAGGCGAGGCGGGCGGGTTAGATCATTTTTAATTTTAGCACATTATTTCTTAAGGGAATTGCAATGAAGCTCAAGTATAAACTCTTGCTGCTGTACGCCGGTGCTGCTTTGTTTATTATGCTGGTGATCGGCAGCTTTCTGGCAACGGCATTAAAAGATGCCACCATCGAGCGGATCGCCAGAAACTACGAGGAGCAGCTCAAACACATCGATTTCGGGTTGAGTCGCTTGATCAAGGGTATGGAGCATGATTTGGATGCTATTGCGCAAAATGATTTCGTGCGCTCCCGCGAAGATGACAATTTTACCTCCTTTCTGGAGGCTGATGAAAACACATTTGAATATAAATACGGTGAGCTGGAGCAGCACATCATTTCCATTTTTAACGGTTACCGCAAAACCCATCCCTATGTCCACTCGGTGTATATGGGGCGTGAAAACGGCAGTTTTGTGCGTTCGCACGAACGCCCCCGGCCCACCCGCTATGATCCCCGAACCCGGCCCTGGTATACTTCAGCCATCGAAAATCCCGGAATGGTGGTCCGGACCCCACCGTTTCGCTCGGTCACCAGCCCTGATATCAGCATTGGATTTGTCAAAGCCCTGGTTGATGCTGCAGGAAGCGCTTATGGGGTGGTAGGCACCGCAATCACTCTGAAGGAGCTGACTCAGTATATTTCCAATATCAAACTGGACTATAACGGCTATGTGGCCCTGGCCGACGAGAAAGGCACCATTCTGGCAAGCCCGAATCCATCGGCGCTTTTTACCAGTCTAAAAAAGACGGATCCCCAGCTGTTCGAAGATCTGTATACCAATATCGACGGGCTTACTGTCTTTGAAAGGGATGGGCAGGAGCGGTATGCCTTTTATTACACCTCGCCGCTATTGGAGTGGAAGCTGGTGGCCGTTGTCCCGGTCTCTGAAATCAACAGAGCTGTCTGGGTGTTTGTGTTAAAAATTGTAACGGCGCTGTTTGTTGCGCTTTTGCTGCTCAGTGTTCTGACGCTGATGGGTCTGCAGCGTTTTGTCATCAAGCCCTTAAAAATGCTTAACACAGGAACCGATCACATCAAGCAAACCGGTGAGCTCGATTACCGGATCGACATAAAATCCAATGATGAAATCGGCAGCCTGGCGCAGTCGTTTAATGAAATGATCGGCTCCATCGACCAGGCGGAATCGGCGCTAAAGAAATCGGAAGCTGAACTCAAAAAACATCGCGATCATCTCGAGGACCTGGTTGAGGAGCGCACGGCCGAATTAAAAGAAAAGCAGAATGCCATCAAAAATTCCGAGCAGCGCCTGTCCCAGATCATCAACTTTCTGCCGGACCCAACCATGGTCGTTGATAATAAAGGCACGGTGGTTACCTGGAATCAAGCCATGGAAAATCTGACAGGCGTAAAGGCGGATGAGATGGTCGGCAAAGGCAATTACGAATATGCTCTGCCTTTTTACGGTGAAAGACGCCCCATTCTGATCGATCTGGTTCGAGACTGGAAGCCGGAATATGAAAAAGAATATCTGTCTGTCAAAAAAGAGGGCCAGTGCCTCGTTTCCGAATCCTATCACCCCCGTCTGGGCGGAAAAGAAGTATACCTGTCCGGAACGGCGGGATTGATTTACGATGCCGCCGGGGAGGTGGCCGGCGCCATCGAGTCGTTGCGCGATATTACCGAACGCAAGCACATGGAAGATGAACTCATTGAAGCCAAACATATTGCCGACGAGGCCAACAAAGCCAAAAGTGATTTTTTGGCCAATATGAGCCATGAGATCCGCACCCCCATGAACGCGGTTATCGGCATGACCCATCTGGCGCTGAAAACCGAGTTGACTCCCAAGCAGCAGGATTATTTGCACAAAATCCAGTCGTCGGCCAATTCGCTGCTGGGTATTATCAACGACATTTTAGATTTCTCTAAAATCGAAGCCGGCAAACTGGACATGGAGGCGGTGGATTTTAACCTGGATGATGTACTCGATAATCTGGGTAATCTCGTCAGCGTTAAGGCTCAGGAAAAAGAGGACCTCGAGGTGCTGTTCGCCACAGACCCGAAAGTGCCGCGCTTTTTAGTCGGTGATCCCTTACGCCTGGGACAGATCCTGATTAATTTGGCCAATAATGCCGTCAAATTCACCGAATCGGGCGAAATCGTCGTTTCCACCGAATTGGTCGATCAAACCGAAGACCGGGTCACGTTAAAATTTGCAGTCAGTGATACCGGTATCGGGCTGACCAAAGAGCAGGCCGGCAGTCTGTTTCAGTCGTTTACCCAGGCCGACACCTCCACCACCCGCAAATACGGCGGCACCGGATTGGGGTTGGCCATCAGTAAGAAGCTGGCAAACATGATGGACGGGGACATCTGGGTCGAGAGCGAGCCCCGCCAGGGCAGCACCTTCAGCTTTACGGCCGACTTCGGTCTGGGCCGCGAAGATATCAAAAAAAGATTTGCTCCGGCACCGAATCTAAAAGGCATAAAGGTGCTGGTGGTCGATGACAATCCCACTTCCAGAGATATTTTGCGGGATATGCTGGAATCGTTGTCTTTTGAGGTGACGCTGGCGGCAAGCGGCCGGGAAGGTATTACCGAAGTTGAAAAAGCCGATACAGACAAGCCCTTTGAATTGGTCATCATGGACTGGAAGATGCCGGGCATGGACGGCATCGAAGCCTCCAGGCGTATCAAGCAGCATGCCGGACTGAGCCATGTTCCCCATATTGTTATGGTGACCGCCTACGGCCGCGAAGAGGTCATGCAAAAGGCCGAAAAAATTGGTCTGGATGGTTTTCTGCTCAAGCCGGTCAGCCCGTCGGTGCTTTTTGACACGATCATGCAGGCTAACGGGGAGGAGGTATCCGAGACATCCCGGCTGAACCGGGAGCAGGATAAGGCTGAAGCCTTTGAACAGATCCGCGGCGCCCAGATCCTGCTGGCCGAAGATAACGAAATTAACCAGCAGGTGGCCAAAGAAATCCTTGAGGGTGCCGGCCTGATTGTCAGCCTGGCCGATAACGGCCGGCAGGCGGTCGAGATGCTCAAAGAAAGGCCCTATGATGTCATCCTGATGGACATCCAGATGCCGGTCATGGACGGATATGCCGCCACGCGGGAAATCCGAAATCTGAAATCCGAAATCCGAAATGTACCGATCATTGCAATGACGGCACACGCCATGGCCGGAGATGAGGAAAAAAGCCTGGCCGCCGGCATGAACGGCCATGTCACCAAGCCCATCGATCCGGATCAGCTGTTTGGCGAATTGCAAAAATGGATCGGGTCGCCGCAGGAGCGCGCAAAAGATACGCCCGCAGATATTTCAGCCCCGGAGCCGTCTGCCGGTGTATCCAAACCGGAATCGCAGGAATTACCGGAAACCCTTCCGGGCTTTGAGCTGGCCGAGGGCCTCAACCGGCTGCAGGGCAATCAAACGCTCTACCGCAAACTGCTGCTGGATTTTGGTGTCAAGTACACCGAAGTCGCAGCCGACATCCAGAAAGCCCTCGCCGCCGGCAATTTAAAACAGGCTCACAGCCTGGTTCACAACATCAAGGGCCTGGCCGGCAATCTGGCAGCTACCGAGCTTCAGGCCGCCGCAGTGGAATTCGAAAAATTAATCAAAGGCGATCCAAAACCGGTCGCATCTCCAAAACAGCTCGACGCAGGATTTAAAAATCTGGAAACGGCCATCCATCGGGCGCTCAAGGCGGTTCAAAGCTTAGGCCCCGCGCCTGAGCAAACACCCGCAGCGCCATCGAAAGAGCTCATAGCGTCCATCACACCGCAACTGGCAAAAGAAGCCGCCGATCTGCTCAAAGAGCCGGTTGAAATGGGAGATGTCACTCAGATCAAATCCATTGCGCAGGAACTAAAATCAAAATCCGGCGCATTTGAAGCATTCAGCGCTCGATGCATTCTACTCGCCGATGATTTTGATTTCGAGGGCATCGCCAAATTGATCGCCAAATTGGGAAAATAGCCGGGATCGGTTAACCGGTTTGCCAGTGGAAGGTTTTAGGGAGTTAATAATGCTGAAGGCTTTTTGAATATCGAACAAGGAATGTAGAAGTAAGAAGTCACTGATTCTGCATTACTTCGACATTCGATATTCCTTGTTCGGTGTTCTGCGGTTCAATCGCGTTTAGGTCTGAGCTATTAGATTTGAATCTTTAGGAAGTGCTTTCTAAAGCAGCTGCGTCTACCGAACGATCCCCAGCAATAGCGCCTGATCATCATCTGCCGGACGCCCGTTGGCAAACGCGTTGACATCCTGCATGATTGCGGTTAGCAGCTCCTGGGGCTGAAGATCACCACCGGCTTCAAGCTGCCGCAATAAGCGCTCCTCCCCATAGGTTTCCCCGTCTGTATTAAACCGTTCGGTAATGCCATCGGTATACATCAGGATGCGATCGCCCGGATGCAGTTCGGCTTCTGTCACCGGAACCCGTTCGTATGGATCGATTCCCAATGGGAACACGCCACCGCATTTATACTCGCTCGCTTTTTTCTCAGCAGACCGGTAGATCATTGGCGGCGGGTGGCCGGCCCGAGCAATCTTAAGGGTGCGGCTTGCGGCGTCGTAAACAACATACAAGGCCGTGACAAAGCTGGGATCAGCAACTTTACACATATGCTCGTTTAAAAAATACAACAGCCCACCGGGATCGGCGGGGGGGTGCGGGTAGGAGCGGAAAAGCGCACAGGTCATGGCCATCATGACTGCCGCCGGCGCACTGTGCCCTTCGGCATCGGCCACCAGAAAACCCCACTGATCATCGGCCATCTTGGCAATATCGTAATAGTCTCCGCCGGCATACAGACTGGTTTCATAATGCACGGCAAGCTTTAAACCCGCAATCTCAGGAAGAATCTTGGGCAGCAGGCGGCGCTGGACGTCGGAGGCAGCCTCGAGTTCACCTTCAAGTGCGTCCTTCTTTTCTTCGACTTCACGTTTGAGTCGATGTATGGTCAGGTGGGTATCCACCCGTGCGATAACTTCGTCCGGCTGAAACGGCTTGGATACATAGTCAACCGCTCCCAGCTGCAGCCCCTGAACCTTGTCTTTGGTGTCGGTGAGCGCCGATAGAAATATAACCGGTATGTCGGCCGTGGCGGGATCCGCTTTCAGTCGACGGCAGACCTCAAAGCCGTCGATACCGGGCATCATGATGTCCAGTAAAATTAAATCCGGCGAGGCCTTTTGGGCGATGGACAGGGCTGTTTCGCCATTTTTGGCCACCAGCAGCTTACATCCGGTGTTCTCAAGGGTCTGGTAGAGAACCTGCAGATTGGTAGGGTTATCATCTACAAGCAGTAAAGATTCTTTTTCTCGGCTGTTTTCCGACATCCGTTATTCCTTCAGCAGATTATGATCGTGTGCCATTCAGGAAATTGTCAAAAAGGTATGGGACCGATGAAGTCGGCAGGGTTTATCTTCCCAAGATTCAGAACTGAACTGATTTTTTCATGCAAAATTCAGGTAAGAACTTACTTTGTAACTTCATCTATACCCGCTTCAACAGAATCTGCAATGGGTATAATGGCACCAAATCCGCTGACTTCAAACACCTCTTTCACATAGGCATTGAGTGCGCAGAGGGCAAATTTGCCGTCTTTGCGTTTTATTTCTTTGGCAGCACCCAAAACCACCCTCAGGCCGGCGCTGCTCAGATATTCAAGGTCTGCAAAATCAAAAAGGAGTCGATTATTTTCACCTTCCAGGATGCTCTTAATCGTTTGCTCAGCTTCGCTTGCTGATGACCCATCCAAACGACCCTTAAAGGCCAGAAAAACAATCCCGTTTTCCTCTTTTTGACTGATCTCCATAATCAACCCCTTTAACCGCTAAATTCAGAAATCCGACTGTGCGATGCTTTGACTTTAAATTTCACGCCGTAGTTGGGCGTAAAATATTATTTTATAACCATTTTGCAGACTAAATCAATACCTTCCGGCAGCATTCCGATCTGTCAAACCCATTTATCATATTAGAAATGATGCCTTCTGCCAATAATTTATTTGTGTTGTCAACGATATGGCTCTCGGCATTAAGAGATTTCAGGACGATGGGAAATAAAATATAAAGCTTGTAGAGATTAAGGTTTAATGATACGAAGATAGAACGAAAACAGTTTAAAAATGTCACTTTTGTACACTTTCTGGGAATAATCTTCGAATCAAGCTTGGAATTCTTCAATTTAAAATAATGTCTAATTTGGGCCTTCTTCGCATTTTTGGAAGCCGCCTCCCAAGAAAATCGTACAGATGCCCAATGCTAAGGAGGATTTCGCCGATGGCTGAAGGTCGTATCAAATGGTATAACGAAAAAAAAGGATATGGTTTTATCGAATCCGATGAAGAAGGTGATATCTTTGTACACAAAACCGGGATCGTAGACCACGGTTTTTTCACATTGCGAGCAGATGATCCGGTGTCATTTGAAACAAAACAAACCCAGAGAGGAAAGCAGGCCGTAAATGTTAAGCGAATATAACGGCTGGCTGCCTATTTTTTAAACAAAAAGGCAGAGTCACAAAAGGCTCTGCTTTTTTACTTCAAGGAAATGGGGGATTATGAAACAACGCTATCATATTTTGCGCGACGAAAAGACAAGTGAATTGACGATTGAAGAATACGCTGTCATTGCCGGCAACACAAAAAGGCATGAAATCAGCGCAATTGCCCGGGACGATTTTACCCTGCTGTGTACGGAAACATACGAGGACAAAGCCATTGAAAAAGCGATTTCAGAGGGAAAAGATGCCCTGGTAACCATACTGCGGACCGACAATCTTTATCCCATCGGCACCTATGCGGATGTCATTGCCGAATCCGTCATAGAGATTTATGGCAAGAATGACCATTCCTCAAAAGAGCTCTTATTTGATGATCTGGATCTGTTCGAATCATTTCAGGAAGCATCTCAATAGAGCTCTGCCGATGGCTCTTAAATTGAGGAAATTGAGGAGCACTTGAAAACCGGGAATCGGTGCAAAATTCGCTTAATATAGAAGATCCATGAAAACTTTGCTCTTATATCCATCCTTTCCAGATACCTTCTGGAGTTTTAAGCATGCCCTGAAATTTATCCGTAAACGTTCGGCCTTCCCCCCTCTGGGTCTGCTGACCGTAGCGGCCATGCTGCCAGCCAACTGGTCCAAGCGGCTGATCGACCTCAATGTTAATCCGTTGACAGAAAAAGACATGGCCTGGGCTGACTGTGCTTTCGTCAGTGCTATGGCCGTGCAGCGTGAATCGGCGCGCACAACCATCGCGCGGTGCAAAAAAGCCGGTCTGAAAGTCGTCGCCGGCGGACCGCTGTTTACAGATGAACATAAGGATTTTGGAGATGTTGATCATTTTGTGTTAAACGAAGCCGAGTTGACGCTACCGTCTTTTTTGCGCGACCTAAAAAGCGCTTGCCCTCAACGATTGTACCAGACGAGTGCGTTTGCCGATCTGAGTCAAACCCCGCCGCCGCTGTGGTATCTGATCGATATGAAACGCTATGCTGCGATGAGCATTCAGTTTTCGCGCGGCTGCCCGTTTAATTGTGACTTTTGTAATATCACAGCGCTGCTGGGACACCGGCCGCGGCACAAAACCGCTGCCCAAATTATCACCGAACTGGACGGTCTTTACGGCCTGGGTTGGCGCGGAAACATTTTTTTTGTCGATGACAACTTTATCAGCAATAAAAAATATCTTAAGGACGAACTGCTGCCGGCTTTGATCCAATGGCAGAAAGACAAAAAATCCATTCGTTTCAATACCGAAGCCTCGGTCAACCTGGCCGATGATCGGGTTTTAATTCAGATGATGGTCACCGCCGGGTTTGAATCGGTTTTTATCGGTATCGAAACGCCGGCCGAAGAAGCGCTGACCGAGTGCAACAAAAAACAGAATAAAGGCCGCAACCTGGTTGAAAGCGTAAAGCGGATTCATCGAAGCGGATTGCAGGTGCAGGGGGGATTTATCGTTGGTTTCGACAGTGACACCCCTTCCATTTTTCAACGTCAGATTGACTTTATTCAGAAAAGCGGCATCGTGACCGCTATGGTCGGTTTGTTGAATGCCCCTCCGGGCACGCGGCTCTATAACCGCCTGAAAAAAGAGGGCCGTCTGGCGGGTCTGGTGTCGTGCAATACCGATGGAACCACCAATATCATACCGCGCATGGATCTCAAAGCTTTGAGCGACGGATATAAACGTATCATGGGTCACATTTATTCACCCGGAATCTATTATGACCGGGTGCGGACCTTTCTGAAGGAGTACAAGGCTCCGGAAGCGAAACTGCCGTTCAGCATTCACGACTTGATGGCGTTTTTGCGATCCTGCATTCGCCTGGGGATTTTTGGCAAGGAGCGCTTTCAGTACTGGAAACTCCTGCTGTGGACCCTGCGCAAGCGCCCGGAATTGCTTCCATTGGCCATTACGTTAGCCGTCTACGGTCATCACTTCCGAAGAGTCTGTGAAATTCATATCCTTTGAGTCACCCTAAGGCACCGATCCACTTCCAGACGGATCTAAAGGCCGTTTTGATCCGGACGCGTTATATCTCTTTGTCTCAGTCCATCTTTGGGGTGCTTTTCAGATTCCATCCATTTTCCTCCTCGTAAAAGATATTTAGCTCCTCAATTCCGATAACGGTCGGATAGGCTAAATTTATCCCTCATTTTTTTATTATAGTGAGAAAGTCATTACATTATTTTCGCAGGATACAAATCCAAAAAACAATCAAATCTGCATATTGACTGAGATATTATTTGAGATAAAATGCTGCCGGCCGGAAAAACGGTGTGGAAATTAACCTTCACCTTAAGGAAGGAGAGCGCTTTATGTATTTCGATAAACCCGGAAAGGAAAATACGCAGCAAGCTTTAAAACTGGCGGCCGAAAGGGCTAATGAACTCAACATTGCGGAGGTAGTGGTGGCATCTACCACTGGATTTACTGCCTACCAGGCCATCGAAATTTTTGATGGCCCTCGTATTACTGCCGTCACCTATCACTGCGGATTCAAAGAACCGTTTAAGAGCCAAATGCCCGCCGACGTCAAAACCGATCTGCAGTCTAAAGGCATCACCGTGGTGGCTGCCAGCCATGCGCTCTCGGGATTAGAGCGCTCTGTTGCCAAGAAACATTCCGGTGCGTACCCGGTTTTAATCATGGCCGACACGCTGCGGTTGTTCGGCCAGGGTGTCAAGGTGGCGGTGGAGGTTGCGGTGATGGCCGCCGACGCCGGCGCCTTAAGCGGCGAGGATATCATCGCCGTCGGCGGATCGGGCCACGGTGCAGATGCGGCCCTGGTTTTGAAACCGGCGCACCAGAACAATTTTTTTGACCTGCGCATCCGGGAGGTCATCTGCAAACCACGCTCATTTTGAAATTCAATGTGTATTAAGTGGTGAATATGATCCTGATAGCCGGTGTTTCACCCAAAAAAAAGGTTTTGGACCAAAATCCGCGCAGATGTCCCATTTGCGGACTGAATCAGGCCTACATGCAGCGCCTGGATCACTATCTCAGCCTGTTTTTTATCCCGATATTCAGAGTCAAAAAGGGCGAGCCCTTTATTGAGTGCGACAGCTGCGCGCAGACCGGCCAGGGATTGGGTCCGGATTATACCCAACCGCAGACCGACGCGCCCCGGACGTGCAGAAGTTGCGGCACGGCGCTCAATGCGGATTTTAAATACTGCCCGCAATGCGGAAAACGGGTTTGACAGTTACGGGTTGCGAGTTGCGAGTTGCGGGTCACGGGTTGCGAGTTTCTGCATGAAAAATGCTTGGTTTCTTTTTTTAACCTTGGACCCTGAACCTTGAACCTGTTGTGCAGTAGGTAAAATAATGACTAAGACATTAGCACCCAATACGGCACAAAACCAAAACACCCCCCCTGAACGCCACGTGGTTTTGGTGTCACCGGAAATTCACTGGAATACCGGCAACATCGGCCGTACCTGTGTAGCTACCGGGGCCTATCTGCACCTGATCAAACCACTGGGGTTTTCGCTTGACAGCAAGTACCTCAAGCGAGCGGGACTGGACTACTGGAAACAGGTAAAGCTTCAGGTGTGGGATGATTTTGAAGCCCTGCATTCAGCCCTCGCTCCGCAGCCGCAGGAGGTTGTCATTTTTTCAAAAACCGGAGCAAAGCCGTTCTGGGCCCTGCCGGCTGCACCGCGCTTATTTCTGCTATTTGGCTCCGAAACCCGGGGACTGCCCGATCACATCCGCTGCAGGTACCCGGATGCCAGCTATCACATACCCATCACCAGAGACATTCGGTCATTGAATCTTTCCACCGCCGTTGGCATTGCCCTCTATGAAAGCCTGCGTTCGGAATATTCATTTCATGGTTGGCATCCGCAATAAAGCATTGATTTAAAGTGTTGGATATTTTAGAAATTCAAGTATAATGGGTTAAGTGCCAGCCCTTTCTAAGGCCGAATTGTGCGACGATAGCTTTCATTACTTTTTAATAATTGACATTTTAAGTAATGTGATTAAATTCAAAATGTCATGAAATTAACACCCAACGTGTATCTTAAGGAGGATGATTTTTAATGCGTTTCGATAAATTTACAATTAAATCTCAAGAGCTTATCCAAAATTCCCAGTCGCTGGCATCACAGCTTAATAATCAGCAGATTGAACCCGAGCATTTGCTGGCCGCAATGCTGGATAAAAACAACGGGATCGCCGTCGCCATGCTACGCAAACTGGGGGCTTCTCCAGGTGAAATCGCTCAGGAAATAAAGGCTGCCGTCGACCGGCTTCCCAAGATTCGCGGCAGTGCACTGACGGAGGTCTACATTTCACCCAGGACCAAAGCGATATTGGAGCAGGCATTTAGCGAAGCCACCAAGATGAAGGACGAATATGTCAGCATCGAACATATTCTGTTGGCCATATCCGAAGAGGTCGTCGGTGAAGCGGCCAGGATTCTATCCCGTGCTGGTGTTACCCGGGATGCCATACTGCACGGTTTACAGGAAATACGGGGTAAACAGCGTATCACCGATCCCAACCCGGAAGACAAATATCAAGCCCTTGAAAAATTCAGTCGCGACCTGACGGACCTGGCCCGGCTGGGCAAATTGGATCCTGTCATCGGCCGGGACGAAGAAATCAGACGCATTGTCCAGGTGCTTTCCAGACGCACGAAAAACAACCCGGTTTTAATCGGAGAGCCCGGAGTCGGCAAGACGGCCATCGTTGAAGGCCTGGCAAGACGAATTGTGGAAGGGGATGTTTCCGAAACCCTAAAGAATCGTCGTGTGGTCGCCCTGGACATGGGCGCCCTGATCGCCGGCGCTAAATACCGGGGCGAATTCGAAGATCGCCTCAAAGCCGTCTTAAAAGAAGTCGAAGGCGCCGAAGGCGAAATCATTCTATTTATCGATGAACTGCACACGGTTGTGGGAGCCGGTGCCGCCGAGGGTGCCGTGGACGCATCCAACATGCTCAAACCGGCATTGGCCCGGGGCACGCTGCGGTGTGTGGGGGCCACCACGCTGAATGAATATCGCAAATACATTGAAAAAGATGCGGCCCTGGAGCGCCGCTTTCAGCCGGTTCTGGTCAAAGAGCCTTCGGTGGAAGATACCATTTCCATCCTGCGGGGTCTGAAGGAAAAATACGAGGTCCATCATGGGGTTCGCATCCAGGATTCGGCTATTGTGGCAGCCGCGACCCTGTCGCATCGGTATATTGCGGATCGGTTTTTACCGGATAAAGCCATTGATTTAATTGATGAATGTGCTTCCAAGCTGCGAATCGAAATCGACAGTATGCCGGCCGAAATCGACGAGGTTCAGCGTAAAATTACCCAGGCCGAAATCGAACGCCAGGCCCTAAAAAAGGAAAAGGACCCGGCATCTAAAGATCGACTGCAGAAACTGGAATCAGAGCTGGCCGATATGAACGACGAGCTGACCCTAATGAAAGGTCACTGGCAAAATGAAAAGGATCTGATCCAGACGATTCGCACGATAAAGGAAGGGCAAGAACAGCTAAGCACCGAGGCTCAGCTGGCCGAAAGAAAGGGCGACCTGGCCAGGGTGGCTGAACTGAGATACGGCAAGGCCCTGGAGCTTGACAAACAACTGGAAGAAGCCAATCGAAAGCTTTCCGAGCTGCAGCAATCCAGCAAAATGCTCAAAGAAGAAGTTGACGACGAAGATGTGGCTGAAGTCGTATCCCGCTGGACCGGCATTCCGGTCAGCAAGATGCTCGAAGGTGAACGCGATAAACTGGTCCATATGGAAGCGCGGCTGCACCACAGAGTGATCGGACAGCACGAAGCTGTGGCCGCCGTATCCAATGCCGTACGAAGGGCGCGCTCCGGCCTTCAGGACCCCAACCGTCCGATCGGTTCCTTCATATTCATGGGGCCCACCGGTGTCGGCAAAACCGAGCTGGCCAAGGCGCTGGCCGAATTTATTTTCGACAGCGAACAGGCCATCATTCGCATTGACATGTCCGAATATATGGAGAAGCATTCCGTTGCCCGGCTGATTGGTGCACCCCCCGGATATGTGGGCTATGAGGAAGGCGGATATCTGACCGAGGCGGTCCGGCGTCGGCCCTATTCGGTTGTCCTTTTCGATGAAATTGAAAAAGCGCATCCGGAAGTCTTTAATATTATGTTACAGATCTTAGATGACGGGCGCATGACCGACGGTCACGGACGCACCGTGGATTTTAAAAATACCATTGTCATTATGACCTCTAATGTGGGCAGCCAATATATCCAGGAGCTGGCAGCAGCCAGCCGGGAAGAAATGGAAAAACGCGTGACCGAGGCCCTGCGCGCCAGTTTTCGACCCGAATTTTTAAACCGCATCGACGAGATCATTATCTTCCAGAGCCTGACAGCGGATGAAATCCTCAAGATTGTGGACATCCAGATGAACCGGCTGGGCCGCCGGCTTGCTGACAGGAATATCGAGCTTATATTATCGGCTGGCTCCAAAGAGCTGATCGCCAAACAGGGTTACGACCCGGTTTTTGGAGCTCGACCGCTGAAACGCGTCATACAGCAATATATTGAAAACCCGTTGTCTTTGGAGATCTTAGAGGGTAATGTATCAGAGGGCGCTCGGGTGCGGGCCGAGGTCAAAGACGATAAAATTGTGTTTACGACGATATAATTGCAGTTTTTATCGAAAAAAGCCCGGCTCTTGGCAAGCCGGGCTTTTATTTAGGGCGCTAAATTTTCAAAATCCTGTTGTAATCTAAAAGCACCCATCGTAATATCCAGACATTTATTACAGAATATCAATTTCTTATGAGCCGATCTGTCCCCGAAAAATTACGGCGCTTTTACGATCAGTTCTCCGGAAGTCAGCCGGTGCTGATTGTCATCAATGCCGATCCGGACGCCATCGCCAGCGCAATGGCCGTAAGGCGTCTGCTATGGCGCAAAGTGCCCAACGTGACCATTTCCAATATTAATATCATCAATCGACCGGACAATTTGGCCATGGTTCGGCTGCTGGGTGTAAACCTGATTCCCTTCGCCGACATTCAGGTGGATAAGTTCAGCCGGGTAGTCATTGTCGACTCCCAGCCGGATCATAACGAAATTATGTCGAATCTTGATACGCATGTCATTATTGACCACCATCCGGATTCGGGTTGCAAGGCACCCTATGTGGATATTCGGCCCCAATATGGCGCCACATCCACTATTTTGACCGAATATCTGCGTTCGGCCAAGATACAACCGTCAAGCAAACTGGCAACCGGTCTGTATCATGGCATAAAAACCGATACCAATGATTTTAAAGGAAAAACGCAAATCGAAGATGTGCGTGCTTTTCAATATTTATTTAACTACGCCAATATCCATTTGGCCCGCAAAATTGAACAGGCTGACCTTCGATTTGATCTTTTGAAATATTTTAAGATCGCTTTGCAGAATATGCGCCGTCGGAAGGGAAAAGTCTATGTGCATCTGGGAAACGTGGTCAACCCGGATGTTTGCGTGTTGATTGCCGACTTCTTTATGCGCGTCAATACCGTCACCTGGAGCATTGTTTCCGGATTCTGCGAAAAAAAATTAATCATCATATTTCGGAACGACGGGATCCGTAAAAACGCCGGTCAGGTCGCCAAAGAAGGGTTTGGTACGCTGGGAAATGCCGGCGGCCACAAGAACATGGCCAGGGCAGAAATTGGGCTCGGCGAGCTTAAAGATCAAGTGGATGTAAAAGACGATAAAAAGATGCTGTCCTGGATTATTGGGCGGACGGCCCGCCGCGCAGAACCAAAGTAGCCCATTTTGTTAATGGTTATTTGTTATTCGTTATTAGTAAGAACAGCCCATGCAGGCGAATCAAAAAAATAACAAATAACTTATTGTTCAAGGGACAACAGATTGAGGCATTTGATATGACTGTTGAAAATACCGGCATAACGGTAACCATCCTGGGCTCGGGAACGTGTGTGCCGTCGTTGATGCGCAGTTCGTGTTCGGTTTTGATGAAGGTCGGATCTTCAAAAATATTGTTTGACAGCGGTCCGGGTACCATGCGACGCCTCCTGGAAGCCGATACGACCATTTTTGATTTAACCCATATTTTCTACAGCCATTTTCATCCCGACCACACGGGCGAATTTGTTCCCCTCATTTTTGCCACCAAATACCCGGACGGCAGTCGTCGCAAAAGACCCCTGACGGTGGCCGGCGGCTCCGGTTTGCTGGATTTTTACAAAGGGTTAAAAGAGGTCTATGGACACTGGATCGAGCTTACTCCCGGCCTGATGGAGATCATTGAATTCGACAACCAAAATGCTGATGCGATTACGTTCGAGGATTTTTCCGCGTACACGGCACCGGTGAAACATAACCCGGAAAGCATTGCCTTTCGGATTACCAGCCCTGATGGGTTCTCCGTTGTTTACACCGGGGATACGGATTACAGTGAAACGATCATCGATCTTGCAAAAGATACGGACCTGTTGATCTGTGAGTGCGCCCTTCCGGACAAATTGCGGGCGCCCGGCCATTTGACGCCTTCGCTGGCAGGAGAACTGGCAACCAAGGCCGGCGTTGGCAATCTGGTCTTGACCCACTTTTATCCGGAATGTGATGAAGCAGACATTGCAGCCGAATGCCGCAAGACCTACAGCGGCCATCTCGTTCTGGCCGATGACCTCATGGAATTGGAAGTCCGTTGAATTGGTTCGATTGGTTTAATTCGTATTATTTGTTCTTGTCTGTGTACACATCAAGCCAAATAGATCTAATTTTTTAGCCAATAAAACCAATTAGACCCATAAAACAAATACAACAAACCATGAAATATTACCCTGCAAACCTGAATATCCAAAACCGAAATTGTCTGGTTGTCGGTGGCGGTGGGGTGGGCACCCGTAAGGTGATTAGCCTGCTGGATTGCGGGGCCCGGGTGACGGTCGTCAGCCCCGATCCAACACCGCGGTTGAAAAAACTGGCCGCAGAGGGATCGATCCAATTAAAAGAGCGCTCTTACAGCAGCGCTGACCTCAACAAAATGTTTCTGGTGATCGGCGCCACCGACGATGAAAATTTAAACCGGCGAATCAGCAAAGATGCCGAGCGTGCCAACATCCTGTGTAACATTGCCGACCGACCCGAGGTGTGTAATTTTATCCTGCCGGCCATCGTCCGTCGCGGAGATCTGACAATAACGATTTCCACGTCAGGCAAAAGCCCGGCCCTGGCAAAGCGGCTGCGACTCGACCTGGAAGCACAATTCGGTAAAGAATATGCCGATTTTTTACAACTAATGGGGGCCATTCGAGACAAACTACTAAGTCAGGCCCATGCGCCCGAGGCGCATAAGGCCTTATTTAATCAATTGATTGACAAAGATCTCATCGGACGGATCAAAGCCGGCAACACCAATGACATCAATGCCCTGCTGCATGACGTATTGGGAGAAGGCTTTAACATCGAAGATCTATTATAAATCGGAGTGTGAATGGAATCGATAATCCTCGTTAGCATCGTACTGTACCTGCTAAGCTCGGTCAGCTATTTCGCCTATCTATTTGTTCAAAAAGACTACCTGCAACGCACAGGTTTTTTTCTGCTGTTGATCGGTTTCCTGTTTCATACCCTGACCATCGTTTACGGCTTTATGCACAGCGGCCATTTACCGGTCAGCAACATGCATGAAACGCTTTCCTTTGCCGGTTGGGCAATCGCCGGTGTGTTTTTGGGCATTACCATTAAATTTAACTTAAAAGTATTGGGAATATTTGCTGCCCCCATTCTGACGGTGATGATGATCGCCGCCTCGCAATTTCCCGATGCGCCCGCTGCGACAACCAAAATTTTTAAAAGTTTTTGGCTGGTCAGCCATGTAACCGTTATCTTTATCGGAGAAGCAGCGTTTGCCCTGGCCTGCGGATTGGGAATTTTGTATCTGCTTCAAGAAAACGAAATCAAAACAAAGAAACATCGCTTCTTTTTTAAACGGCTACCATCGCTGGAAATGATGGATAACATCAGCTATGTCTGCATCGTGGTGGGCTTTGCCATGCTCACGCTGGGATTGATCACCGGCTTTGTTTATGCCAAAGCCGTCTGGGGCCGCTTCTGGAGCTGGGATCCCAAAGAGGTCTGGGCCGGAATTACCTGGCTGTTTTATGCCGTTTTGCTGCATGGGCGCTTGACCGTCGGGTGGCGCGGAAGACGCTCGGCCATTATGGCCATCTTCGGCTTCGGGGTGCTGATTTTTACATTTTTAGGCGTCAATCTCTTTATGGAAGGGCACCATGAGGAGTTCACAAAATTTTGAATTTCAATCGTTTGAAATTCAGATTTGTTTCGCATTTCGATATTCGGATTTCGGATTTAAACTAATCTATAACCGAATGAAGGCCTGAACGGCTCAAATTATTTAGCTGTTCAGTTAATGGCCAGATAAAACATGCTGGATATCGTCTTACTGGGCATAAATCATAACACCGCTCCGGTTGAGCTGCGGGAGTGTATTGCCTTTACAGCGGAGCAGTCGAAATCCGCCCTGCATTTACTCATGCGAAACGCATTCATCAAGGAATCCTTGCTTTTTTCAACCTGCAACCGGGTGGAAGTTCTGGTGGTTACAGACGACAGCGCCCGGGCCGTGGCTGAAACCAAAAATTTCATCGCCGAATTTAACAAAATCCCGCTGGAACAATTCGAAAGCGCCCTTTATGTCCATCGGGGCGATGAAGCGGTGCGACATGTGTTTCGGGTTGCAGCCAGTCTGGATTCCATGGTTGTCGGCGAACCTCAAATTCTGGGCCAGATAAAAGCAGCCTACCGAACCGCTACTGAAGAAAAAACCTCAGGTGTCATTTTAAATCGCCTTTTGCACCGCACCTTCTTTGTCGCCAAAAAGATCCGTTCTGAAACCGGCATAGGCGACCGCGCCGTTTCCATCAGCTATGCCGCCGTTGAGCTTGCCCGCAAAATTTTTGATGTACTGGAAGGTAAAAAAGTGTTGCTCATCGGCGCCGGTGAAATGGCTGAATTGGCGGTTGAGCACCTTATCCGCTGCAAGGTTGATCAGGTCTGGGTCGCCAATCGAACATTTGAAACCGGTGTTGAAATGGCAACGCAGTTCAACGGCCAGGCCATCCGGTTCGAGGAAATCCCTGACAGTTTAAAAACGGTCGATATTATTATCAGTTCGACCGGTGCGCCTGAATATGTGATCCGACCCGATCAGGTCAAAGGCATCATTCGTAAACGCAAAAATCGACCGCTTTTCTTTATTGATATTGCCGTGCCCCGGGACATCGACCCGGACATTAACCGGCTTGCAAACTCTTATGTGTATGATATCGATGACTTGAAGGGAATCATAGATGAAAACATCGAAGATCGCCAAAGGGAGGCTATTAAGGGCGAACGCATTGTGGATGAGGCGGTGATTCGCTTTCGGGCATGGTATGAAAGCCTGGAGGTGGTTCCGACCATTATCGCTTTGCGAAAAAAAATGACCGCGATTGCCGAAGCGGAACTGAAAAAGACCCTGCAAACCAGCATGATATCAGAGCAGGAAGCCAGGGCCGTTCGTAAAATGGCCCAATCGCTCATCAATAAAATTCTGCACGATCCCACCCGGTTTTTGAAACGAGAAGGGATGCGCGAAGACAAATCATTTTATATTGATTCGGTTCGCAAGCTGTTTAACTTAGATGAATAAAACAGTCCGTGGTCCGCGGTCCGTGGTCCGTAAGAAAATCATTGCGTCATGATGACAGGTTGGGCACAATAACCCCCGGTGGTTATTTAATTTTGGATATGCAACGGACAACGGACAAATAAATCCGGAGGATTTATATGGGCAAAACAGCATTTCTATTCCCCGGTCAGGGGTCACAGAGCGTCGGCATGGGCGCAGAATTTTATCAGGAATATGAAGTTGTGCGCGAAATCTTTGACATGGCCGAGGAAACGGTCAAAATGCACATTGCAAACCTCTGTTTCAAGGGCCCCATGGAAGATTTGACCCAGACGGTTAATCTGCAGCCGGCCGTGACAACGGTTAACCTGGCATGTCTGGCGGTTTTAAAAAAAGAAGGCGTTGCCTATGATTTTTGCGCCGGCCACAGCCTGGGAGAGTATAGCGCTTTAAATGCCGCTGAGGTGGTATCGGCTGAAGATACCATCAAGCTGGTATATCACAGGGGCTCGCTCATGCATCGCGAATCTCTTAAAAACAAAGGAGCAATGCATGCCATTGTCGGGCTTCCCATAGACGGAGTGGCGGCATTAGTCTCCGAAATTCAGTCACAGGGCATTGTATCGGTGGCCAACCACAATAGCGAATTGCAGATTGTTATCACCGGTTCACCGGAATACGTTGAGCAGGTTTCAGAGCTGGCCGGCCAGAAGGGCGCCAAAGCCATACCCCTTAAGGTCAGCGGCGCCTGGCACAGTGAGCTGATAAGGGGTGCAGAAGAGGAGTTCAATACCCTTCTTTCCGAAATCAATTTTCATCACCCCGACAAAACCCTGGTTTTAAATGTGACCGGCGAAATGGCCACCGACGCAGATGAAATCAAAAATGGTATGCAGCGACAGCTGTGCAGTCCGGTTAAATGGTATGATGCCGTGAATACATTGATACAGCAAAAGATGGATACGTTCGTGGAAGTCGGGCCGGGAAGGGTCCTGACCGGCCTGTTAAAAAAGATCATACCATCGGATTATCCTGCTAAAATCTACAATGTCAGCGGTATGAAACAGCTTGAAAAGTTTTTACAGGAAAACGTATAAGTTGCTAAAATAGAAGATTTTTTCTTTATTCAGGCTCATATCACCAAAAATATTCATCGGTAAATGACGATCATATGTTGTCGCCTGAGGGCCAAGGTGGTATAATTGGCAAAACGCTAAAAAAAACAATTAAGGCTTTACAGGCAAATTGAGTTGTGGTAGTGAAATCAATTTTTGAAAGTTCCTATCAGCACCGGAAAGACCAGGGGTTTTGTTATGAAAAAGAAAGATAAAGAATATTTTAGAAAATTGCTCACAGATTGGTTGGAAGAACTTTTGGACCAGGCTGGTGATACGGTGTCCGGTATGACGGTACCGAAAGAGAATTTTCCGGACCCGACCGATCGTGCCGCACTTGAAGCCGATCGCAATTTTATGCTGCGAATACGCGATAGAGAACATAAATTGATTAAAAAAATCAAAGAGGCCATCGCCCGCCTTGAAAATGATACCTACGGCATTTGCGATTCGTGCGGCGAAGATATCTCTTTAAAAAGACTAAAAGCGCGACCGGTTACAACCCAATGTATTGACTGTAAATCCAAAGAGGAGGCGTTAGAAAAGGCTCTTGGATTATAATAACCATCTGGGGATAGATCTTCACATACACTCATCCGCCTCAGATGGCTCCCTGTCACCAGCCGCAATCATCGAACATGCCCTGAAGCTCAATCTTGCAGCGATTGCCATAACGGACCATGATTCAATCGATGGATCCAAGGAGGCCCTGCGGAGCGGTGTACCCCCTTCTTTACATTTTTTAACCGGTGTCGAGATCAGCGCAGCCTATCCCCCCTTTTTTCCGGGTTCCGGCAGTTTCCATATCCTGGGTTATGGCATTCGCCTTGACGATCCGGTTTTGAATCAAACGCTCACAAAACTCCAGGAAGTTAGAAAAAACCGTAATCCTAAAATTGTCAAACGCCTGAACGAACTGGGCTTCCCGATTTCATTGAAAGACGTCCAGCAGATCGGGGGTGAAGGCCAGATCGGCAGACCGCATATCGCCCTTACCCTGAAGGAGAAGGGCTACGTGGCGTCCATTGGCGAAGCCTTCGATAAATTATTAGGGGCCCAGAAGCCTGCATATGTCGGAAAAGAGCGCCTTGGATGTAAGGAAACGATTGAAATGATCCGCGCTGCCGGAGGCATCGCCGCGCTGGCCCACCCGGGTCTGCTGGAAATTGGAGATAAAAGCCAGCTGAAAACACTCATCCAGAATTTGATCAACCTCGGTATGGGCGCCATTGAAGTGTATTATCCGCAGCACACTGCTGAGCAGACAGGGCAATTTGCGCGTCTGGCAAAACAATATGACCTGCTCATGACCGGGGGAACAGATTTTCACGGTGCCTTAACGCCGGAAATTCGAATGGGATCGGGCAAGGGAAACCTGTTTGTTCCCTATCATATTTATGACGCATTGATGGGCGCCTTATCAAAAGCTTAGAATATGGATACTGCAAATTCGATCGATATCGAACAAAAATTAGGGTATCAGTTTCAATCAAAAGAGCTGCTCGCCGAGGCCCTGCGACACAGCTCCTATGTCAATGAACAGCCGGCGTCAGATCTGCGGGACAATGAGCGCCTCGAGTTTCTGGGAGACGCGGTCTTAAACCTGATCGTCGGCCATATGCTGATGGAACGCTATCCGCAAATGAAAGAAGGCGAGCTTTCCAGAACCCGGGCCAATCTGGTTAATGAGACCCAGCTGGCCACTATGGCGCGCGCCATCGGGTTGGGATCTGCTCTTCAACTGGGCAAAGGCGAGATTCAAACCGATGGCATGGAGAAAAATTCTATCCTGGCCGGAGCGTACGAAGCCTTAATCGCTGCACTTTACCTGGACAGTGGCTTTAAAGCCACCTTCAGCATCATCGAAAAGAATTTTGTGCCCATTGTCGATCAGGTTCAATCGGCAAGTGATAGCCATGACTACAAAAGCCGTCTGCAGGAATGGGTTCAGGAAAAACACAGCGCCATACCCAATTATACGGTCATCAACGAAAAGGGACCGGATCACGACAAGACCTTCTGGGTATCGGTAACGGTTTTTGGGATTGAAGCGCAGGGCAGCGGCAAAAACAAGAAAGCCGCCGAACAGGATGCGGCCCGTAAAGCGCTGGAGATTCTTGAGGAAGAATTTTGATCCTTCCAAGCGGCCTAGGCCAATTTTATACGTTCTGCGTTCTTTCTTTAGCTGCTGGCTTCTTGCTTCTGGCTGTCAGGAGCCTGTGACTGCATATTCGCATTAAATCAAAGGGCCTTCACTCTTGAGCGCTCGTTTGAAACCGATTACAAAAAATGATCGAGAACCCGCCACTACTAAAGGCCAGTCGCCTGGGGCCAGCAGCCAGCAGCCAGTCACCAGTAGCCAGTGACCAGAGACCAGAGGCCAGAAGCCGGCTGCCAGAAACCCGCCTGAGGCCAGCGCAGCCGAGCTGCAACCGCCCGTTTATCATACCGGTTTTCCTGCCCCACGCCGGTTGTCCGCATCGATGTGTATTTTGCAACCAGTCAACTATTACGGCTACGCATTCAAGACCGGCCAGCAACGATGTCCGCCGGCAAATCGAAACCTTTTTAGGGTTCCGGCATAAAAAAGGCCGCTACACTCAGGTCGCCTTTTTTGGCGGGAATTTTTTGGGGATTCAAACCCGGACCATCAGGCGGCTGCTGACGGTAGCAACCGAATATGTGACCGCAGGCCAAGCCGATAGTATTCGTTTCTCGACCCGACCGGATACCGTAAATCCTCAGCGGCTGGCAGCGATCAAAGCATTTCCCGTAACCACCGTCGAGCTGGGTGTGCAGTCCATGGACGATCGCGTGCTGGAACGCAGCAACCGCGGCCACACCGCCGCAGATACCGTCAAAGCGGTGCAGCTTCTGCGCGAACACAAATATGAAGTGGGGGTGCAGATGATGGTCGGCCTGCCGGGCGATGATGTTCAGCGCCTGCGGGCTTCCGCCCGCAGGATCGCGCGGTTGAAACCGGATTTTATGCGCATCTATCCCACGGTGGTACTGGCCGGCAGCCCGCTTGCGACCGGGTACCAAAAAGGAGATTATGTTCCCCTGAGCCTGGCGGAAGCGGTGCGGCAGGTAAAGGACCTGTACCTGTATTTTAAAAACAAAAGCATTGCGGTGATTCGGATGGGCCTGCAGGCAACCGAAGCATTTACAGACGCGGCAACCCTTTTGGCCGGGCCCTATCATCCCGCTTTCGGGCACATGGTGCATTCCGAGATTTTTCTGGATATGGCCGTTGCGCAACTGGACTCTTTAAATTCAACCGGAAAATTCATTCGGCTGCACGTCCATCCGCGCAGTGTTTCCAAAATGAGAGGCACAGAAAACGGAAACATTCAAACGCTCTGCGAAAAATTTGATCTTCAATCCATTGAAATCATCCCGGACACGGGCCTGGATGATGATCAATTGACCGTAACGGTTCGCCCTTAGACTAAAGCTTTGTTCATTCCGGAAAATTGGTCCAGAGGATGCCGAGAAAAGAACGCTAGGCTTAATTCTGTTTCGGGGTGCTACTCATCTGAGGCTGTGACGCTCTATATTTATCATATAAAATGCGAACGATACCATCGGCCAGGCCGACCTGGGGAACGTAGATCTTACGGATACCCGCCCATTTCATCACCTTAAGATAAATATCCAATGCCGGAATGATAACATCGGCGCGATCCGGCCGTAACGCTAATTGCTTGATACGCTCCTCGACTGTAAAATGCTTCAAAAACCGGCGCACTTTCATCATCTTGTCATGTGAGAGCGGCTTGCCGTTTTTGCAGTTTGCCAGACGAAATACCTTGTTGATGTTACCGCCGCTTCCGATCGCCGCCATGGTTGAAAAAGGCGCCGTGCAGTTTTTTAGCCAAACTCTCATCTTTTTCCAATAGGCTTTGCTTACCAGACCCTCCAGCAACCGGATGGTACCGATGTTAAAGGATCCGGTTGTCATAATTTGCCCACGGGAAAACAGGGTAATCTCCGTGCTTCCCCCGCCGATATCCACATACAGATACGCATCATTACCACCGAACAGATCTGCACTTTTATTTTCAAAAATAAATTGCGCTTCTCTGACACCGTCGATAATGTCGACTTTAATACCCGCTTCGGTGAAAATTCGATCACAGATCTCCGGCCCGTTTTCCGCCTCACGCATAGCCGATGTGGCACAGGCCATCATATCCAGCGGTTGAAAGGCTTCGATCAGGTGTTTGAATCCGATCATGCTCTTTACCAGTTGAGAGACCTTGCTGTCTGAAATGTGTTTCTGGGTAAAGGCGTCATCGCCAAGGCGAATGGGCATACGGATCAGCGACATTTTTCGGAAAGTGGCAGAATAGGCACCTTCGAGCACACCGGTTAATAGCAGCCTGACGGCATTCGAGCCGATATCAATGGCGGCAAATTTTAAAAGGGACTCCATAATAAGATACACGCTGATTAAGACGTCAAGGCTTGATGCATGTGACAGTCCGCCCTTGCGGCATTCTGATAAAGGCGACGAAATCCAGCCAGACAAAATGATACCCGTATAACTTTATAGAGGATATTCTGAAACACGTTTTTAAGAATGTCAAATTTTGTTTGGCTTCATTGTTAAAATAATTGCCCGGCGCCACCTCTTAAAGGCTTGAACACAAGGCTCGGCATACTTTAAATGGATTAAAAATTAACGGGTTACCGGCGGCGGGGTTTTATTGGGGGTTGACATTTCATCCGGCTGTCTTCTATAAGAAAAGCGTTGGTGGGAAATATCTGATTTCACAATCTGCGACAATTCTGAAGTCGATCCACAAACCGTCTCTCCAGTCCATAAAATGCGCGCTCTTGCCAATTGGACATTTCCCGCTCTGTCAATTCAAGTAATAAGCGCACCCTATTTGTGGTGGCCGGGGAGGACATTAAATGAGCCCTCAGAAACAGCAGCACAAAGAAGCGTTAGTTGCCAAGGAAGGCCGGGCCAGCGGCCCTTCTACCGCCGAAGATGAGCCCACCGAAAAGACACCGGCACCGGTGGAAAAACCGCAAAAAATCGATATCGATTCGCCGGAAGCACTCATCAACAGAGAGTTAAGCTGGCTTAGCTTTGCGCGCCGGGTGCTCGCGCTTGCCGAAGACCCTGAATTACCCTTGCTTGAACGGGTCAAGTTCGCCGGCATCATGGGCATGCTCTATGACGAGTTTGCAATGAAACGGATGGGCGGACTCAAACGCAAGATCGAGAAACGCAAACGCAAAAAGAAACAAAAGCTGTCTCCCGACGGGCTCAGCGCCGAAGAGGAGCTGCAAGCCTGCCGCGAAGAGCTGCAGACACAGGCTTGCCTCGTATCCCGTCTGGTGACCGATGAGCTGCGACCTGCTTTAGAAACATCCGGCATTCCCATTTTTGAATATTCTGATTTGAGCGACAAACAGCAAAAACAGATGCAGCGCTATTTTGTTGAATCGGTGGAACCCATCCTGACACCCCTTGCAGTGGATGTGTCTCATCCCTTTCCCTTTATCAGCAATTTGGGGCTGAACCTGGCTGTTGAGATTCATGAAACCAAAAAGAAACGTACGCGTTTTGTGCGTATCAAAGTGCCGGCAAACCGCCCGCGATGGGTACCTCTGCCCGACAGTGCCGGGTTTGTGCCGCTGGAGCAGGTGATTGCGTTCAACCTCGGTCGGCTCTTTCCCAAGGCCGCCGACCTGAAGTGCTATTTTTTCCGGGTAACGCGCGTTGCCAAGGATGACCCCTGGGAACGGACCATTCCGGATTTGGAAGACCCGGAAGCCGATATTATTCCGGGCCGTATCATCGGCATGGTAACCAAAGAACTCACCGCCCGCAAATTTGCCGGTGTCACCCGTCTTCAGGTCAGTGCGGATATGCCCAAAAAGATGCAGCGCTGGATTGCCGAGCAACTCAAGGCGGATCTGTCTGAACTGGAAACCGTAGAGGGTTTGCTGAGCCTGGCGGACTTGATGAAGTTTCAGGTGGAAGGGTATCCGGAATTACGCGATCCGCCCCAGCATCCGGTAACCCACCCCCGACTGCGGCGCCTGGATTTTAGCGATTCGGCAGACATATTCAGCGAAATTCGCAAAGGCGACATTTTGCTGCACCATCCGTACCACAGCTTTGACAGCTCCATTTTGCATTTTTTACAATGTGCGGCCGTCGACCCGCAGGTGTTGGCCATCAAGCTCACCATTTATCGCACCAGCAGTGACTCGCCGATCGTCCAGGCGCTGCTGGAAGCTGCACGTCAGGGCAAACAGGTCGCCGTGCTGGTGGAAATCACCGCCCGTTTTGACGAAGCACCCAACATTGCCTGGGGCAGAATACTGGAACGGGAGGGCGCGCATGTTGCCTACGGTGTCGAGCGACTCAAGACCCACGTCAAGTTGGCCCTGGTCGTCCGCGAAGAAGCGGACGGCATTCGCCGCTATGTGCATGTCGGAACCGGAAACTACCACACCATCACGGCCCGAATTTATGAAGACATGGGCATTCTGAGCTGTGAACCGGAATTGGGATCTAATGTGGCGTCTTTGTTTAACGAACTGACCGGCGCCACGCCGTCTCCCGACTACGGCAAGCTCATGGTTGCCCCCTACAATATGCGTGAGCGCTTTACCGGCTTGATCCACCGCGAAGTGCAGCACAGTCAGGCCGGCCGCCCTTCAG
>WOR8_10001173_pt1 | contig 28802 bp, 24 predicted proteins | sample DeeMarSeWOR38_10_FD_19890 | JGI IMG/M metagenome (IMG submission 19890) | reverse complement strand
CATTGACCCTAGTTCCTTACTGGTTCGTAACATTATATCTTGACAAGGAGTATCCAGGCGGAGTTAACAGCATAACCGTCGGAGTGTGGGCAGATATTAGAGAAGTCGCAAACATCCAAGCGTTGAGCAGTCAAGTAGGCGCATAACTGAAAAAGAGAAGCATAACACCTAAAATAGACTACCTATCGCACGCTAGAACAAGACATAAGCTAATACGTGTCAGTTCGCCCGAGCAGTCCGCAATTTTAGGGTGTCCAGTCACATGCGTTTCCTGTTTTAGGTAAAATGCACTTTGAAAGTAGGGTTTTAGAGTGTGCGCGCGCATCCAAATGATTGTTTTACCATTTTCTTTTGTCTTTTAAATTTAATCAATATTCCGAAATTTGCTTCATTTTAAAACCTTGAACTGAATCTTTATGGCGTTCAGATTAAAGGTTTCTTCCATAAAGGCAGAATGAGTTAATTTAAATCCCTGAAGCTCAATAAACGTTCTTTTTTATTCACTTAGTTTTTTCCGAGTTTCCTCGTTTATTTTAATATTAATCTTTGAGATTTCTTCACACCATCGTTTCCTTTCCTTATGATCCATGTTCAAAATTTCATTATAACTCCAGTGAAAATGATATGCAATAAAGGCTACCTCATTATAAATACGATCAATGGGGTAGCCTTTAATTACCCCGGGTTGCCCAGCTCCGTTTCGAAATCTGTCTTGCAGTTAGGGCAAGTCACTTTTATGCAAACGTTGCTCTCGCCATTTATTCTGTTATATAAAGATTGGAGGTAGGCTAAATCAGAAGCAAAGAGGTTTTCTATAGTCTTCGTAGTGATTTTCTCCAAGTCGCCTAGTTTTGTGATGACACGCGAAAGAATTATAACCGTCAGGTAAGACGGGTTTTGCTGAACACGGGGGTCCTTCAAAGGAAGAATCTCGTCCGCAGCAGTAGCTAATCTCATCACTCCATTTTTGTGCAAGTTTCCATTTTCATCAGGAAGTCCTTTGGGTAGGACAAAATCATATTCTGTTTGGATAACCATCTAATCCTTCCTTAGGCTACTTGACTCTTTGCATTGTTTCAAAGGCTATTTCGAGGGTTTCAATGGCAACATCATTGCCTTTGGCAGTCAAGTCCGGTGCATCGTACTTGCTTGGCCAAGCTCCTCCGAATTCCCATCTCGACGCGGCGTTTCCTTCTTCATCCATCAAAATTACCGCCATGTTCTTACGCGCGTCCTTCATTTTTCCCTGCTCTACAAGTCTGCGCCAGTTGTAGAGTTCCATGGAATCAGAGATACCCCACTTGAGAGTGAAGTTTCCGTGTTTTGTTAATCCAGGCATTTTTCGCAGGTACGTCGGTTCATTTCCTTCTCTGTATTCTATAACGTCACTTGTTGAATCGGGTATGGTGGCTTCGCTGAAGCCTGCTTGAATTATGCTGTCAATTTCAACGAGGAACCTGAAGTTTCTGTACGGGTCTTTTCTTTCAGCTACTGGCACTCCATTTCACCTCCCTCACTCCGAGGTGGAAGATCCACCTGCCCATTGTGCGATTCGGAAGATCACAAACTCGGCTGGTTTGACAGGGGCAACACCTATTAACACTATCAATTTGCCATTATCAATTTCATCTTGAGTCATTGTTGTGCGATCACATTTCACGAAGAATGCTTCTTCTGGCGTGTTTCCAATAAGAGCACCGTCTTTCCATACTCTGGTCAAGAACTGAGAGATTGTTTGTTTCACTCTAGCCCACAATTTCTCATCATTAGGTTCGAAAACCACCCATTGTGTTCCTTCTTCAATTGACTCTTCTAGGAATAAGAATAATCTGCGAACATTAACGTATTTCCACGTAGCGTCGCTGGAAAGCGTTCTTGCACCCCAAACTCGAATGCCTCTACCAGGGAAGGCACGAATGCAATTAATGCCTATAGGATTGAGAATGTCTTGCTGACCTTTAGTTACCGCGAATTCTGTACTGTCTGCACCTCTGACTATTTCGTTTGCAGGAGCTTTGTGCACACCTCTTTCAACATCTGAACGCGCATATATACCTGCAATATGTCCACCAAGCGGAATAAGACGTAATAATCCTGTTTCAGGATCTACAACGTTAATCCATGGATAGTACAGAGCAGCATATTTTGTATCGTAAGGGCGTGTTGAAGGCGCTTCCCTCTCATCGATTATAGCGAAGCGGTCTTTAAGGAGTTCGCAATGGTCAATCAGAACTTTAGTTAGATCTTTCACTGATTCGGAATTTGGTGAATAAACAATAGAAATTTGATCAACCTCTTCGAAAGCGGTTAGACCTTTCTTTTCTCCGGGGGTGTTAATGTCTTTTCTTGTGTAGTCAGAAACCGTGAGTTTTGGATTGTAAATGCGGTATTTTGAGGTATTATCTGGATTTGTGGTCCAGTTTTCATCTACAGTGGCAATCTTTGATGTTCCGTCATACGCCGTTATTGTGCGTGTCTGATCCTTACCTTTTCCATCAACTATCTTGATTTCCATATTCTTGTAATAGTCGTTCTCGGTAGAGGCGTTAGTACCTAGATCTATGCGTGAATCTGGATTTGTACTCAGCTTTTTAGCGGTATCCTCATGTTCCACGCCATCGATGCCATGTTCTAAAAATTGAATCCAATTGCTTGGAACTTTTCCACTGTCTCCTTTCTCTTTTGACAATCTAACTATGTTGGATATTGCATTGACTTTTTTTTCATAGTAGTTTGGTGAGGAGTCATCCAGGGATACTTTTTCATAGATTTCTATTGAAGCACGCTGTAAAGTTGTGGTGTCAGCCTCAGGATCAGAAGACGGTATGTCTTTCTGATTTTTCCAATAGAATACAACTAGTCTAAACGCATCAGTGTCTTTAGTTACTTTAACTGCTATTCGGTTTCCCCAGCTTCCTTCGCCGACAGCGGTGACTGTTAAAGCCGCAGCATTGTCGTCTGCTAGCAATTTTGTGGAGGCGGAAGTAGCTGTTGATTGAACAATCCTGCCGATGTAACATCTTTGACCGCCATTTCTGAAAAAGCCTTCAACAGCATAAGGAAGGTATTTGTTGGCGCCAAAGTAGCTTCCAAATTTTCTTTGGTACTCAAGCCAGCTTGTAACCAGCGTGGGTTTGGTGGAGCCTCTCGCGGTTTCGCCTAGGAAACCAGCGGTGCTTGTACTTACGCCTTCGATGGGTTTTGCACCCATTTCAATTTCTTCAATATAAACTCCAGGCGATAAATATTCAGGCATTTTTAAGCCTCGGTTTTAGTGTATCCCACTAAGATATATTTAATTTTATTGCTATGGTCTTCGTAGTGGTGCCTTCTTCAACATCTTTCTCTAGACTTACAGTGTTAGAGTAGTCACCAAAAGTTGCTTGGACACGAAGTTTTTTGTTGCCGATTGTCTTAACAAATCGGGCGCCGTTTTTCTTTATTATGTCATTTTCTTTTAATTGGGGGAAGTATAGAGCGAATTCCCCTTCGTCAGTAGTTAGGGTATTAAGGTTTTTTTCGATTATTTGAACAGTCGCATTACGAATTGGCTTGTTGGCTTGGTCAACCACTTTTCCTCTTATCAGGGTGGCTCCGTTTGGAAAAGGGTATGCTGGATTAGGTTTTAACACGATTTCTTCTTCGGGTTTTTTTGGGTCTATATCGGAAAGTTTCACTTGGATATTTTCGTCGAAGTAAATGTCAGACTTGATTTGAACCGTGTAGGTTTCGCTGGGAAGATCCAGAAACAAGTAGTATCCTGAGGGGTTCTTTACTGTTTTGCGTTTTTTATCGCTTAGGGAGAGGTTGATTGGTCCGATAGGTTGTTCTTTTGTGTAATCGTCTTTGAGGCGGATTGCCAAGGAGAGGTTAGTAGTGCGGCACTCAATGATTTCGTTCATTCGCCTATTTTCCGCTCCGAATGAGTTTATATTTGATTTTGTCTTCTATGACTCGTGCTGCTTCTTCTTTGGGTGTTAATTCAATTGGTATGGGGGCAACGCTGTAGCTTATGGAAAGCCGGTACTCTGTGCCAATTACAGACCAGAGTTTGTTCAAGTCATCTATCGTGAGAGAATCCATCAGTAGTTTGAGGTCTGAGTTGTTGTCGGCTAAGCTGCCTTGAAGGAGTGAGCCACGAAGTATGGCGTTGTCTGAGAATACTTGAATTGTTTTTCCGAGAAGGATGTGGTCGCTTTCAGGATTCTGGGTGTACGGTGTGATAAGGTAATGCAGCGCCAAATACACGGGGAAATGCCCTGTTTTGTCTGGGTCTGTGCTGGGCTTGGCTATATTTCTCATGCTTGAAAACTCTGAGATTTGATACAAGAAAAGCGACAATTTCTTATCTTGAGGAATTCCCTTTGGGGAAGACAAGGATATTTCATCTTCACTTGTAACTATGGAATTAACTTGCGAATCATCTTTAATGCTATTCCAGAGAAGACTTACTAACGTCTTGTTGACGTTTGATATCGCAGTATAAGTACTCATCTACGCTTTCCCATTAATAATCTGCTTTAGCGCTTAAAGAATTTTGGGAGTGCCTGCATGTTCTGAATTAATGTGTCTGTTGTGCTCTGCGGAGACTATAGCCCCCTTAGGGCAACAAACTTTTTTGTTTTCTTCTTGCAGCTCTGTTGTTTTATGGTCTTTCATCTGTTTTTCTATCCCTTTTTGGTGGTTTGATTGCTTCATTTTTGTTTTACGATTTAACCGTCAAGGCTGTAGTGCTCTTTATGAAGTTTTGAAGAATATTGAAGTTTTCAGAATATGCTTCTTATTTGTTTTTGTTAATTTTGAATTGAGAAAGGAGAGCTGCAATCTTGAAATGTCCTGTTTGTGGTGGAAGATTGGATTTTAACCTAAAGGTCAAGTCAGCCACTTGTCATACATGCGGATGGAGCAAAATCTGGTTCGCACATAGTGCAGTCTCAGCAATAGTAAAGAAAAAACAAATTCAGTAATACTAAAAAAAGTTAGTTTAACCTTACTTATAACCCGTTATTTGGACACATAGTAAAGTCTTATGTGGCTCTCCAGTCCTTAGTATCTATTGACCCCTATAACTAAGCGATTAAAACGCGAACCCCTAAAAACCCCTCTGGGTTAAGCGTTTAGAACCGACTTCTTATATAAAGAGTGAAACAAGGGTTGAATTTCTGGAAGTAACGTGGTAGTATGATGAACAAAAACTTAAATCCGTAAAAAGAAGATATAAAATTATTATGAGTTTTGCCCAAGCTGAAGTTAAAACGGCAACAAAAACTCCTGAAAAAAGAAAAAACGCCGTTTCTCAGCTAAAAAAATCCATCGATCCTCAGCTCGTCAAGTCACCGTTGCACCGCGTCTTAAGTCTGCAAAGAACAATAGGCAACCAAGCCGTCAAAAGATTATTGGAGTCTGTTCTTCTTCAAGCAAAACTCAGAATAGGTCAACCTAATGACGTTTATGAGCAAGAGGCAGACAGAGTAGCAGATTCAATAATACACGTACCCGAGCTAAAGATAAAACAGGAGGAAGAAGATGGGATACACTGCCAGACTCTTACAGCGAAAGCACCTTCAAACGAGATTCTTCCAGAAAAGATATCTTTTAACCACAAATCTGAAGCTACACACGAACAGGAAAACCGAATTCGCGGAATTAAAAGAAGAGGTCACCAGCTATCAAGACGAGACCAAACTTTCTATGAATCTTGCTTCAACCGAGACCTGAGTGCCGTCAGAATCCACACAGATGGCAACGCAAATCAACTTGCGCGTGAGTTAGACGCAAAGGCGTTTACGATTGGGCAAGATATCGTGTTCGGAGCTGGAAGCTATTCGCCAACTACAATTGAGGGAAGGCGTTTGCTGGCGCATGAGTTGACACATGTTATACAACAGGGGCAAGATAAGGTTCGAAATAAATCTGTTAGGAAACGAACTGGAAAGGCTATTTTGCAGCGACAGCCGAGAGGGGCACCTCGGTCAAAAGTAGTTTCCGACCTAGACGAAGCGACTGTTGAGGAAGCCAAAAGTAAATTACGTTTTGCCAAACTAGCAGCAGCTAGGCAATCTGTTATAGATATAATCGTATCTGGCATAAAAAATAAGGTAGATTTCAGTTTAATGAAAGATGGAAAACCCGTATACGTTGCTGAAGCGAGCTACACTGGCCGCACAGTGGTTGAGATAGATGAGACTAAAGGAAAGTCTCCTAAACTAAAAGGGAAACCAAGAGTTTTAATAGGACCACCTGCTTTCCCGACGGTGCCCATCAATTTAATTTCTGATGATGCACAGGAAGAATTTCTTAATGGTGGGGTTGTTCACCTTTATTCAACTATAATGCACGAATATCAACATGTTCTTCAATGGAAAGATCCTGTTCGGAGTATCAAGATTGGTAAACCTGGAAGAGAAGTGGAAGCTCATTTCTGGGAAATAGAAAATCATATGAAAACTGGCTTATCTAAGTATCCGGAGTTATTTAAAAACGCATGGAAAGATGCTACTGAGCAGTGGCAAGAATTTAAAAAATCAAAAGAATGGGGTGAACTCGACAAGTCTGAGCAAGAGCGATATGAAAAGTGGTACAAACGCGTGTTGGAAATTAAAGAGAGGATATTGGGCAAATAGAATTCACTTTGACGCGTACGCTGGCTAACAAAATTTATATCTTTTTTAATTTAATATAGGAGAATTATGAGTTTTGCTCAGGCAGAAGTTAAAGCGGCAGTAAAAACGCCTGAAAAAAGAGAAGTTGCCGTTTCCCAGCCAAAAAAATCTAGCGTTATCCAGCCAGCCAAGTCACCATCACACCACATCGTACAGCTACAAAAAACAATAGGAAACCAAGCAGTTCAAAAGTTAATAGAATCAGGCTTTTTGCAGGCTAAACTTAGAATTGGACTGCCTCCGGACGAATATGAACGAGAGGCAGACAAGGCAGCTAACGCAATTATGCGAGTGTCTAAGCCACGCATTCAACGTCAAACTGAAATCGAAGAGGAAAAAGAAATTTTGCAAACTAGCGTGAGTGGAGGTCGATCTCCTGAAACTACAGGCAATTTCGAATTTAGCATCCAGTCCTTGAAGTTGGGTGGTGAACCATTGCCTGAATCCGTGAGAACTTTCTTTGAGCCTCGCTTTGGCTGTGACTTAAGTGAAGTGCGAGTACACACAGACTCTAGATCAGCTTGCGCTGCCAATGCACTGAATGCCCTAGCTTTTACCAGCGGACATGACATCTTTTTTGGCACAGGCGAATACAAACCAGACAGGACTTCAGGAAAAAAGCTCCTTGCCCATGAACTAACACATGCGATACAGCAACGACATTCCGTTGGCAATGCTCTAATGTTTAAGAGAAACGCGGAAGAACCCAAGATAACTTTCAAGTTAGGAATGAAAGTTACCGAGCATCCAGATGGTAGATTGGAAGTGGAAGTGGTCAAACCTTGGAAAGCTGGAAGTGGGGCGGCAAGTACATATCTAGGAATGGCAAGAGTTGCAGGTATCGACCCAAAACTTCTTGCCAGTGAATTAGTCAACTCGGGCGCCTATAAATCACTTGAGCATGTGCGAAAGGTCTTTTTTGTCGGAACGCGCATCGTCATCAAAAACGGCAAGATAATTTCAGTCTCAACAAGAGGGAAAGGCTACGAGTTCGTTGAAGAAGCTTGGGCACCTGCGCGTCTACCAGAAAGAATTGTTTTCTACCCTCCCAAATCATCAGACCCAACTGAAATAATACTGGGCTTGCGAGCGGAAAAAATCCATGAAAAACACAAAGAAGTTCCAATAGAAAGAATGGAATCTATAAAAAGTGTCTTTGATTATCTCGATAAGATTCCTGAAAGATATAAAGAGCTTTCAGGTGTAAAAAGAGTGGCACCGTTTATTTCCGAACTGCATTTCCTAGGCCATGGCAAACCGGGAAGATTCAAATTCGGTCCTTCTAGTTACTCGACCGAAGATTTAAAAAAGATCGAATCTGGCAAAGCTGAAAGGCACTTGAAACCAAACGCGCTAATTAAACTAGATGGTTGTGAAGTCGCTGCATATCCCGACGGAAAACGCTTTATGTGCGAAGTAGGACGCGTCTTTTTTGGAAACAAACCCGGATCAATCTGGGCCAGCAGAGGAATTGTAGTAGCAGGCGAATCCGCTGGAAACGAGCCTATAACGGTCGAATGGCCAGATTGCAAGAAGGAGATCCGTCGGGACGAAAGTCTAGGTATTCCCTGACTAATACGCTACTCTTCAATCACTTAATATAATCGTAATACTTTCCGAACTCTTCTTTTCCATAAACCTTGCCTGTCTTCTGAAATTCTCTTTTCGCAGCCTTAACAACATGCTCCATTTTTACATTAGCTGAACTTTCTGCTGCTATAAAGGCTGCGGTTAATGCTATGTTTTTTATGTTGCCGCCGCTTATCTGCAACTTCGAAAGAAAATCAAAGTCAACCTCACCTAACGGCGTTTTCTCAGGAAACACTTTCCGCCATATCACACGCCTGTATTCTTCGTTTGGAAACGGAAACTCCACGATGAAGTTCATTCGTCTGAGGAAAGCGTCATCTATGTTTTTGCTCATGTTAGTGGCGAGGATGACTATGCCCTCGTGCTCCTCCATTTTTTGAAGAAGATAATTAATCTCTACGTTCGCATACCTGTCATGAGCATCTTTCACTTCACTTCTTTTCCCAAATAAGGCATCAGCCTCATCAAAAAACAAGACAGCACTACACTCTTCCGCATCTTTGAAAATCTTGTTCAAGTTTTTCTCAGTTTCTCCAATGTATTTGCTAACTACCATGGAGAGGTCAATCTTGTACATGTCAAGCTTAAGTTCGTGAGCTATAATCTCAGCTGCCATAGTCTTACCAGTTCCAGACGGACCTGAAAACAAAACGTTAAGACCTTTACCCCGAGAGTGCTTTTCAAAGCCCCAAACCTCAAAAACTTCAGCATTATGTTTCACGTAATTACAGACTTCTCTCAACTGTTCCATTTTATCAGCAGGCAACACTATATCCGTCCTCGTGTACCGCTGGGGAACTTTCGATGTAAAAGGGATAGAAAATGATTGTGCCCTGCATCCTTCATAAAGGTCATCAAGCGTAACCCTTGGGTCATCTGGATTCCTTAACAAAGCGGTGTTCCTAGCCGACTCTAAAGCGGCAGCAGCTTTTTTTCTGCTGAATCTAAACTTAGCCGCAAGTTCACTAATTCCTTCAAACTCTCCGAGAAGAGAATGCCACATTCTCAGCCTCGCCGAAAAATTCGGGTTGGGAACGGCAACTTTAATCGTTGTCTTTTTCAAGCAAAACTCCATTTTGCTTGGAACAAAAATCACGCCGTCATGCTCTTCTATCTCGCCCAACAGAAAAGCCTTTGCTTCTTCGCTGGCAGAATCAAACTTGTCCAAATACACAGCAGCGCTTTGAAGCCTAGCTTCCCTCAAAAGAAGCCTCACCCCAACATCAAGAGCCTCAGCTTTCACTTTCCCCAAATCCGCCACTAAAAGGGAAACACCAATCTCGTCACAGAAAGCCTCAGCAACATCCGACATACCATAAGAACCATTCAGCAGGAACAAAGGCTTCAAAGCAGAATTGGACTCGTTCAGCTTAAGGAGTTGATTCTTAATGTCTTCAGACAAAACTAGCTCGTCAAAGCCTTTTCCAGGATTTTTTAGCATAGCAAAATAGGCCACGTTCGAAGCAATCTCGTTTGAGCCAAGCAGAAAACCAAGAATTCTATCATCAAGCTTCAAGGCTTTTTCAAGAAGAGGAATTTCACCGTCTTCAAGATGAAAAACCAAGTTTTTCACCAGTGGCGAATTATAACCAAAATATCTTCGCGCCTCAATAGCTTCATGATTGGATTGGCAGAAAAGACTCAGTATCAAGCCTACAGTTGGTTTCTTCTTAGTTACATCATCCTGCAAATACGCAAACAACTTACTATACTTTAGATCAAGCTCCGAAGCTAAAGCCACAAGCACCGCATCAACCTCAAGAGAACCAAGCCCAAAGAGGCTTCGAAACAGCTCAAGCCTGAGTTCCACACCCTTATTCAAACAAGCCTCTTTTTTTTCAGCTATCTTCACTTCAAAAGCCTTAATTTCAGCCAAATCTTCTACCGCCGGGCGCTCCTTCTCCAGCAACGAATCAACTTCCTCTTCAGATATATACAGCCCTAAAAAATCCGTGTTCTTACAAAGCTGTCGCCATTTCTTGACTTGATTACGAATTATCAAATCAATTCTTGCGAGTTCATCCAGAATGTGGTCTAAACTTGTGTGGTAAACATTACCAGATAGGTCACGACTTGAATTCAGCAATTCTGAAGTATCAGATAAGGGTTTTGTCACTCCAAATCCACATTTCCTAGATTAAGACTGATGCGAGATCGATTATAGGTATGTTGAAGCCTCTGTTTTCTGTCTCAGCCTTTTACTTGCTGGGAGTTCAGGAAACTGACCTTTTGTCACTGTCATGAGGAACTTCATTTTTCCTTTGGTTGAGTAGCCTCCTTGGCTTTCGAAATCAAGCTTGAAGCTGTTGTCTTAGAAACCCCGATCGTTTTTACCAATTTGGTAGAGCTGGATTTGGCCACATCCGTTAGCGAAAGCCCTTCAGCTTTTATTTTTTTCAGTGAATCGTAGTCTGTTTCATCTAGTTCCCTAAACTCTTCAACGGCCTTAACAGTTGAAATCACTTCAGAAGCAGCTTCCTCTGGAATATCAAGCTTCAAAGATAAATCAGCAGGCGTAAATTTCTGAAAATCTGTCACTTTTAATCCCGTATCACGCGCCTTATCAATTACCGTATCTACTGATTTTCCAGCAGCAACTAGTACTTCTGTGACCTTTGGCGAAATTTCTAATTCCTCGCGGACTCCGGGAATTTCTAGACTGAACCAACTCTCAAATAGCCCACCTTCGCAATCATTTCCCGTGGGAAGCTGACCCCTCAAAAAGTTGCCGTCAAGGCATTTCCCGTTTTGACCTAAAACGAAATCTCCCTTAAGTTGGATGATTAATCTAAGTCGAAGTTTAATTTTTTTGGCAATTAGGTTCTTAAGATGTGTTTCATCCAAAAGTAATCTTTCGTTATTGGGGTCTGTGAGAACTCGCGAAAAAACTACTTGCGTTGAGTCTGCTTTTGTAATTTCGAAGGGGAGTTCAAACTTTTCAATGTATGTTACTAATCTTTTTTTAATGGGTATGTCGACAGGCGGCCTTACAACGCCAGTGCCTGTAGATACTGATACCGAGGGAGTGCTAACGCTTGGAGTTGCAGCTACTGGCGTAGACGGAGCTATTCTACTTGCTACAGCAACGGGAGCAACAGTCGTTACCGAGACAGGTTCAGAAACAACTGCGGCAGTTGAATTAGCGACCTTCGTTGCTACAGGGGCTGAAATAACTCCAGAAGCAATAACCGGACTCGCTAAAGCCACTTTTGCTGAACTGACCACTGGAGACAGGGGAAGGGCTACGTAGTCTTTCATTGCAGTCTCTTCAGCCTCAATTCGCTTTTCGAGGATGAGGCTTAATGTGTCATTGTTTATAGTTGCTTTTTTCATAGTCATGTTAAAAAATATTTTCAAATCACCGTTGCACATTTCAATCCATTCTTTAATGGAACGACATGAATAGTCATGTTTCCAGCTGATAGAGCTGATCTTTGGAAAAATCTTCTTAGCCATCAGACTGTTGATCTGATTGGAGAGGACTTCGTCTTTACTATGTAAACACTCCATTAAACGGTATAGAGTATTGCTGCTGTGTACAATCGGTCTATTGTTTATTACTTGCTCAACGACTATGGATCCCTTGCTGCTGAAATAGACTGTTGCAAGAAGAACCCCCGGGTCAACGCCTACTTGGGGGCAGCTTCCCGTGCAAAACGCGTCTTTTTTCGGGTCTTTGAGAAAATCATCCCAGTTTTTGCATGTAAGATCCATACGCTTCGGAGGAATAGGAGGAATAGGCCCCTTTACTATGGTAGGAGGCATTACTGTGGGACCTGCAGTTACATCTTTAGACGGAATGGCGTAGTATTTCGCTCCTTCTACCGCTTTAACTTCGATCACGTAGCTCTCCTTTATTGTGCTAGGGCAATTTTCTTCCTTGCAGCTCGATGATTCCAAGACCTTCGGTGCTGTTTCAACCACACAAAAGTCATATTTTATCCAAACCTGAACTGGACTGTCTTTATCCCGAAGCTTTTCCGCCAAGCTTATATCCACATCAGTAGGAACTACAATCTCGCGCCCATAGGAATCAAGAGCAATACCCGCAGTTATCCGAATTTGATCTTTGTCTAGAGGCTTCCCTGAACCCTCCTCTCCCTTCTTCAATACTTCAAGACCACAAACCACTCCTGCGCCATGAATGAGACGATTTATCAAACGTTGTTTATTGATGAAATATTGCTGCTCTGTCTGAAAATCTTTAGCTGTCAACAGTTTGCCGGAGAAATAGTTGTTGCGTTTAAAAGATGGAAATGATTCACAGCTAACATCGTCTACTTGGTCTTTTCCATTAGACATTTTATCTCCCAACTCAGTTGCTTATTATAGCCCCAATTTTATTTAAAATTTTCATCAGCAGAGGTTAGAACGGTGCTCCTAGATACAACAGCTTTACCCAAAATCATTTCTGCCTTAGGCTCACTCAAATATGAATTTTTGTCGAGATAAGTATGCCAATCTAGACGCAGCATGTCTTCAATCACTGCAAAACCACCTCGAGTGTGCGCAGGTTTCTCAGCGTCAATGATTCGCTTGATGACCCTGCGATCTGTTTGAGTTTTCACTTGATTAGGGGTTAGCAATACACAAAATGAGTGGTGACCTCCAAAAAGCCTATCCAAAACTGCTTTCAAGCCTTGATTTTCATATTTAAGTAAACCAGGCTCAATAATGGCGACTGGAGGATCCCCAGAGAATATTTCAATAATTTTTTCAATCTCTGCTTTGGTCCCTCTTTTATTGTAGAGTTCAACTGCCCAGCTCAGAAACACTCGCCATTTGTCTTCTGGCCAGTTCTCATCTTTAACAGCGCCTAACCATGTTGAAAGCCACGGAAGAAAATCACTACGTGTTTCTTCCACATCGTAAAGCTGGGGTACACAGTCTATTTGGCTTTCAATATTTGCAAGAACTGTCTCAAAAATTGAAAGGTATCTCTCAAGAAAACCCTGACTAAGTGGGTCTTCCTGATAAATTGCCGGCAAGTGCTCTAGATAAGTTGGGGCAGAGAAATACAGCTTTACATTCTTAATTACAGGAGTTTTGGCTTTTGATTCATCAACTGAAAGTATGATTTTTAGCCAGAGATATTGTCCTCTCGGCCCGACTATTAAAACATCTTTTGGATTTGTTAGCGATTGAGACCAGTTGGTGTCCAGTTTTTTTATGTCTTTTTTTTCGATGTCTTCATCTGTAATTGCGTAGGCTATCGTTGCATGGGTTCCTTCCGGAAGGTCTGCGTCCATTACGAGTCTATACCATAGACATTGTATTATTGTGCTGTCGTTTTTTATTATTTCTTCTTTTTTGAGGGGCTTTTTTATGGATTTCCTGCCGATGTGCGGAAGTTTTTCTGGAGCAATTGTTTTAGATCCTTTTTGTTTCATTCAATCACACCTCTCCTTTACAGGTAACTGGACCTCCTGCAATCTGAATGTCAGGTCGCCCTGAGTAGACTAAAGCATTCTTTTTGATCTCCACGTTCCCATTTTTAATTTTAGCATTTCCAACAGCAGACAACACCAAATTCTGGACACAGTCAACGCCCTCCACACTTTCTATCCTCGCATAAACTTCAGAGATGTACACATTCCTTCCAAAGGGCCACCCCGAACCATTGTATCCTTCGCTAGGGTCAAAGAACTTTTCCAAGTATTCAGTTACTTTATTTTTCACATTAACGGCTGACGCATGCGGCTTTATTTTTACAATTGCTTTAACAGAAACCATGACGTATTCTGGAGAAATTATTTCTACAGGAGTTGCTAGAAGGCGATATTTATCCAGATGTAATTTAATCTTCTTTTTTAAATCTTCATTTGGAACTGCCTTACCTTCAGGTACAATAATTACCTCAACCTTATCGTTATTCCAAACTGCTTTAGCCCGAGCAACCTCGTTCATCTCTTTTGCTAGATACTCAAAATCAGCGAAGGTTACGGCTCTATAGGGTTTTTTTAGGTCTTTTCGAAATCTCTTAATTGCTTCTTCAATCGTTTCAGTTGGTTGACATTTCACTCCTAAGAGTTTCAGGAATGTTTCATAGTGTTTTTCAGTTATTTTGTCAAGATAAAAGATTTGCATCTCAACCAACCAAGCGAGAAGCTCAATTATCGTGATGCCAGGATCATGGAGATTGAAATCTGTCCATTCTGGCGCATATTGAGGGATTCTTTTTATGGCCTTTTCAACAAGCTGGGCAAAGGTTACATCATCAAGTTTTGGAACTTTTAACCCCAATTTTAGACCACCTCCACGCTTCGAATTTCTATTTGATGTGCACCAGAACAGATTAACGTGTAAGCGGGCAAGCTTACATCCTTGTTTACAGTAAATGTTGTTCCGCTTTTTTCCTCTTTCACGGTTATTGACAAGTTCTCTACATGGTCAACTTCGTGAAGTTCTTGGAGAATTGTTAAAATATCTGAAGCGCAAGGCATTTTTCCGAAATCCCAGCCTTTCTTGTTGTAGCCGCCGTAGAGTGGATGTAAGAAATCTTTCAGCTGTTTGACGGCTTGAAACTTTGTAGCAGAAGCCGAGGTCATAGAAGTAACATAAACGTCTGCAGCCACAGATATTCTAAGATAGGTAGGCGAGGCTACGGTGAGGGTTGAAACCGAAACAGGGCTGAGGCCGCTAAGATACCTCTCCACTATCCGTATGAGTTCAGAAGAAGGACTTGGTCTATCTTCTGTGCTCTCTGGAACTATTATTACTGAAACACAGCCAAGTTCTTCTTCTCCTGAATCATTAAAGTTTGGAATACACTTGGCACGCGCTACAGCCCTTGAAGCCTCTTTTGCCAGCCATTCATAGTCTTCTTGTGCAACTGCCCGGTAGCGATGCTGAAGTCTCTTTGGTCCTTTCTCCAAGACGCGTTCTTCACTTTCCGCGTTGGCACCACCTTGAGCAGCATCAGGATTTTTAACGCTATCAATGAAAGCGATTGAAGTGAGAAGATTTTTAACTTCTCCAGCTACAACGTTACCTATTGTTCCTCCACCAGTCTTGTACGTAGCTTTAATTGTTCCACCTATTGGAGGAATCATGCCGTTTATGCCATTTCCGAATTGTATCTGACCCAAATTTCTATCTATCATGTAGTGTCTGCTTTGTTCATTCGACTCAAAGAAATCATTCACAGCTTGCCATCTAACCCACACTTCGCCCTTTTCTGTAACCGTCACATCTTTTTCCTTTCCTTCAAGGAGGCCCTTATCAGGTTCAGTGGGTTCACGAACCCATACTACTTCAAAAAGTGCGGGTGGTCTACTCAAAGAAAAGGTTTTGTTAGCTGTTCCATCACTTGACCCCAAGATTTCATCCGTGACTGTTTCTGCCTGAATAGCCCATGTTGTGTTCAGGTATATTCCTTCTATCTCTGGAGCAGCAGGGACCTCTTTGACTTCCTTAAGAGATGTGAACTTTGGATGTGAGAAATCTTCAGAGAAGCAGGGTCCAACTGAAATTAAAGGTACCAGTCCCCTAAGGTCATTTCTGTTAAAACTCGCTTGGGCTTGTGACAAAGTCGTCACGGGTTTAAATTGAGAGGCGTCCATGGTTTGACTCGTTTGATTGTGTAATTTGCTAATTCCTCTAGTTGCCAGCAACGTTAATGCACGTTTTATAAGAGGCAGGTATAGTGTCTGTATCAGAGGAGTCTCTTCCTCTTGGGCTTTAGCTATGGATTTATCAATAAACGCGCTCAAGATCTTCTCATAAGGTTGAAATTGGTATTCAGTAACTTCAGCGCGAATCCAATAGAGGACGCGCCCAAATTTTTCCGCTTTGTCAATATCACTTGGACCCAGAAACTCGATAGTACCGCTCTGTGTCATATTGTTAGTGGTATCCAACACTTGAAACGGAACCCATTCATCCTTATTGTTTCTAGTTCGCAAATAGCTCCAAGTAATTCGTGGCTTCTTGTTCTCCAAATATTCCTGCTTCGTAAGCGAGAAAAAGATGCTGATTCTACCATTGGTGAAGGATTTATCAAAGCCTAGATAAACAGCTTGGTTCCGATCTTCAAGAGCTTCAAAGGGTTTAAACGATTCTGAACTAGTGCAATCTGAGAACTGAAGATTATTTTTGGTGAAGCAGTGATGCAAGCTCTGAGGCTCAGGGTTACCATCTTTATCTAAATATTCATTCACAATCGTTACAGTCTTTATTTGAGGAGGCTTTAATTGAATGGGCTTCAATTGAATGGGTATAGCATATTCTGCTACTTGGTTAGCATCCGACTTGAATGTTTGAATTCCGTAGTTCCCACAAACGATACGCACTCGTATCCAGTAATTCTTCTTACCATTTATTTCGGTTGGCATGATATCTTTTGGGCATTTAAACTCAACTTGCTTCTGCGAACTTTCGAAGCGATAATGAGAACTACTTGTCTTTTGTTGGTTACTTGTAACCCAATATTCAAGCTGGCTCCAGCCACTTCCGTTCCAATACTCCCAAGAAAGCAGGAGATTTCCGCCTACGCTTTTTTCAGGGTCTCCGACTGATTTTAAATTGAATTTAATTGTGACTTTGGCATTCTTTTTTGAGAATCCTTCTTGGCTACCTATATAGAACGTGTCATGGGTACTGGGTTGCGTGCCAAACGGGTAGAATGCCTTGTTCAAATCAATAGGAGTGTCGTTATAGAACGCCGCGTCCGGTTCAACCGAGCTTTCAATGTAGTCGCTTATTGATGATATTGTAAAATCTCTCAGGGATTCTATTACAGGGGGACCTGTGGATGAAGCGTTTTTTGTTCGTGCGCGTATCCAGAAAACTTCCTTTCCATTTTCAGTTTTCTTAATTTCGTTTAAAAGCGCCTTATAATCTGGGTCAACAACTTTTGGGTCATCTATTATTGGTTTTATGGGTCCAGAACCAAGCGTTAAATTGATGTGCCCTTCGTTACCAGCTTGTTTTGATGTGCTCAATGGCAACCATTTATTTTCTTCTTTTTGTGAATCAGACCCCCAATATTCCCATACAATATTATCGGAATCGAAGTTTCCATCAACTGAATCAATTTTTAACTTTATCTTTCCTTCTTTCAAATTAAAAAGATGTTCATGACCTAAGTAAAGTGCGTGTTGCTGAGATTGCGGATTAAAGAACAGCTCTAGCTTTTTTCCGCTATCAAGGTCAGGCGTATGATTGAAAATTTGATCCTTCTCTGGATCAACTGAATAAACAGCGTTTAGTTGAGAAACTGTTACGTTCATTGTTTTCTCTGTTTCAAAAATAACTGCTGGATGATCACCTGTTTCTGATGTGGCAACTTGAGTTCCTGATGGTACCAAAATGTCTTCCAATGCTCCTTCACTTGGATAAAACTTTACGGGCACCCTTGCAGGCTGAGCAGGAAGCAGTTTTGTTCCAAGCATATTAAGAAAAGCGATGAAGTTCTTATCAGGCACCTTGTTAAGTCTAGTTAAAACATCATCAACCATATAGGCAAAGATTTGCAATAAAGCAGAACCAGCGTCATCTTTTTGATTTTTTAATTCGGGTGTGTATTGAGAAACCAGTTCTTCAAGTTCTTTCAGAATTTTGGCATGATCTTTTTCATCAATTTGGGGAATTAACATTTTATTTCCCTTCACTTAAATAGAATGGATAAACAATGTTGAACTGGTTATTGGTAGATCTAACGCGGTAATCTATGCTGATGAGAAGTTTCCCATCCTTTGCGTAATCTGATGATACATTTACGTTCAGAACCTCTATTCTTGACTCACACAAAGTCAATGCTTCTCGCACCGTCATCTCAACTAAACTATAAGTCGCCGTGTTTATGGTTTGAAAAACCATATCGTGGATTCCGCACCCAAAATTCGGGTGCATAACCCTTTCACCCTTGGCGGTGCCTAGAATAATCCGTATTGCCTCTCGAATGTCTTCTTCATATTTCACCGTGGATATTTTCCCTGAATCGACCTTCACTGGAAACTTCCAGCCAACTCCCAAAAACTCTTTAGCCATACATACACCTTCTACCCTATCAATACTGTTGAGCAACCACCAACAATAGTATTCGGAGTACTTTCCACAATAGTGTCCCCAAGCCGAGCAGCCGGCAAATTATTGATGAGCACAGTTGCGCTTCCCACCAAAACCATACCACCAACATGGGGTTTAACACCTTCCACTATTGGGCACCTGTGGAAGTCTGCTGTTGCCCGCCACGCAGGTTTTCCTCCAATTAGCACGTTGGAGCTGCCAGGACCTGGCGATAGGGGTGTACCATGACTTGTTGGATCACCAACTCTTGCTGCCGGTGGCATTTTTTTCTCCTCCTCTCAATTTATTTTAACTAAACCGCCTTGCAGGTTCAGAGTACCTCCAGCTTTAATCTCTATCATCTGAGCCTGTATGCTGACTTTCATCTTACTTGACATGCTTATGCTGTTTTGCGCCGCGTCTATAATTATTGAGTTACTACCAGTTTTGTCTTTGATCTCTATTTTTTCCTTTCCTGCAGAATCATCAAGAATTATCTGACTACCAGATTTCGTGATAATTTCAACTTTTTCGCTTCCCTGCTCATCGTTGAAGATAATTTTGTGACCACTCTTTGATTTTATAATTCGTGTATTATTTTTTCCATCTGCATTTTTTTCTGGAGGCTTATCCTCGCCATTCCAAAGAGCACCTATGACATATGGGTGATTTATATCGCCATGATCAAAGGAAACAAGCACCTCATCACCTACTTCTGGCAGGAAATAGGTGCCTCTATCTTTCCCAGCCATCAAAGTAGCAACACGTGCCCAGTGACTTTCATCACTGGGGTCCCTCCAAGGAAAGTTTAGTTTAACACGCCCCAAACTTTCAGGATCTTTGTTATTGGTTACTACCCCGATGGCGACGCCATAATTTCTCTTTTTTTCGTCTCCACTATGCAGTTCCGCAAAGCTCATGAAATTTTCCCTCTCACACCAAAAGTTGTTCTGTATCCGGAACTGTTTATAGTATGTGTTGACCTTTCTATAAAGTATTTGTGGCTAAACTTTTCGCCCAACCCTTGCAAGATTACGGTGCCGCCAGCTCTAATTTCAGGTAGCCCAACACACTCGGCATTGCCTCGAAGTAAACCAACTGATTGTCTGTCTAAAATGGACTTAGCAAGATTATTAGCTTCTTGCTTGCTAAATACTGGCTTGTCGGTAACTATCTTCTCTACTTTTCCATAAAGTTTTGTCATAAGTTCTCCTCCACTATGCTCCTCACCACTCTTCGCACTCTGTGCTTTTCCAACAATTTCTTTTTTTGCTTTTGGATCCCATCCTCTAATTACTACCTCACTTACTTGATTTGCTATGTTAAGTTCAGAAGTGAAGCTCAGAAGAGACTTGCCATACTCAAGAGTCGTTATTGGTGGAACGTTTTTCCGTGGAGGACCAAAATAAATATCTTTGTTTTCGATTGAGAATTCGAAGAAATTACGACTAGCGAGCCTTTTTAAAAATGCGTAGTCTGTCTCGCTGTCCTGAACGATTTCTGGATGGACAACTTGAGTCTCAGTTATAGTACATGTTAACTTGTGGTTTACTTGGGCAGATCTTATTATAACTTTAACCACCTCGCTGTCCTTCCCTTTCCAAGTTTTGTTTTTACTAGCCCGTGTAAACTGGTGGAACAGGTCGTAACCACTAACTTCTAGTTGGGGCAAACCGCTTGATGGGAAACTAAGTCTAAGCGATGTGATTTCGCCAACTATCATGGTTGAGAGGGCGTCAAGATAGCCCATTTTGACTTCAACAAGTTTGCCTGTTTCAAACAAGTCAGTGTTAAGCCACTTTGATGGTGGGTTATCCAATGTAAAAGAGAACCTATGCGATACGTCAACGGCATCGTCAAAGGTTACGCTTGTAGCTTTTGCCAGATGCTTTACTGAGATATCATCACCATCAACGCTTATCTTATATTGGGGGTTATAAAAATTCGAGTATTTTTTTGAAAGCTCTTCAAAAGTCATTTGTTAGTCACTCCAAAGGAGGAATGACGAGGTTCATGCCAGGCTTCAGTAAAAGTGGGTTGTAAATCTTGTTCTTATCGGCTATACGTCTCCAAAGAGCAGGATTTCCATATTCTTTCGCCGCAATAAGCCAGAGAGTATCACCTTGTTTAACATGCCATACTTTAGTTCTGTCAGCTGATTGAAAAGAAGTCTCCTTTAGTTGAGTTTCAATATCACTGTAACCTTTTAGGGTAACGTTTAATGTTGCTCTGACAGGTATGCCTTCTGGAAGAAACATTGTGAACTTTTTGGTCACTCTCTCTATTATACATCGGAAAATAAATGATCCCCAGATGAAAAGGCAAATTGGAGGTGCATGAAGATCAGAATCAATATCCATAAGTCCTTTGAACGGCTTTTCCTTGAATAGGTTTCCCGAATCCCAGCCAGTAATTCTGTCTGTGTGAATCCGAACATCTTTCTTTTCCTCATAAGTGTCAAAGAACAAATCCATTGTCAACGTTCTCACACCACCCTTAACGAATTTGAAGGTTGAAGAAGGAAGCCCGGGAATGCTTATTTCCGCAAACTGATTGGTTTTTTCAACAGTTAGCTCATTGGGATTAAACAGAAAAGGAACTACTGTTGAAGGATCATCCTTAGCCATCAAAAACGCTTTAACTAACATTACAATCCTCTCCTTTCCCTTTCGATTCTAACTTTTCGTTCTATTAGTTGATAGACTTGGTCAGCAAGACGGTTAACATCAAACGAAAGTGGTTTAGCCTGTTGGGGAGAAACTTTTTCTTTCTCAACGATTCTTTCTTTTGTTTCCCTTATTATTTGTGGGTGTACTCTTATAACATGTTCTGAAGGAGCAAATTCATACGTGGACTGGCGGTGTTTTTCCCGTGAAGCTATTGCAAGCCTCTTGTCCGCCCTTGAAAGGATGCGCAAAGGGACTTCTATAACTTTTTGTGAATTGAGTCTTCGGCTCTTATCCAAAAAGAGAGTACGAAACTTGGCTTCATTGACTATCAACGGGTATGACGACAAATTTAGGTCAGATGATAATGCGTCTGGCGACATGCTTACGTGTGTGGAGTTCTCATTCAAAAACGGGACTACCTGCACAGGTACATAAGGTGAGATTCCTTTCTGATCTGCTTGCAGAGGAGTCGTCCTTGGAAACGAGATAACCATATCTTGTTTACGCCGTAAAATTTCCTTCGGTAATCGATGAACTCCCTCAAACACGGTCATTGTAGGCTGGTCAAAATAAGAAGTCAACACCAAATTGGATGCAAAAACACCCTTAAAATAGGCATTTATAATAATGCTGTTCATTGCGGGAACGGCTATTCGAGTCTTCTCCAAAAGCAAACTAGTTCGCTTAATAACAATAAGAGGAAAGGCGAAAACGAGGTTAAAGCTACCTAAAAAAGTGGAAATTCGTTTCCTCAGATTTTTCAAGGTTTTTTTTGTAGAAAAAGTTGCAGACTTATCAATTATTCTTTTTGCGAATTCTGCGCTGACTACTCTTATTTGAGGGCTGATGCTTTTCATTTCTCACGCCTTCTTTATCCCATTGTGGACAAGCTCTAAAGATTCAACTGCTACACTGTTACTGCCAGCTTTAAGTTCAGGACCAGACCACTTTACCGGGTATGCTTCAATGAAGTTCCATCTCCACTTTTCATTCCCTTCGCTGTCAACCAGAATAATGTAGCCTGATTTTCGACTAATCTTCCCGTTAGCAACGTCTTGATGCCATTTCCAGAGCGCATCCGAATCTGTTATCCCTCTCTTAAGAACTAGGTTTGGGTGTTTTGTTTTCTTAGGCAATCTGTGTACGTGATCGTTGACTCCTCCCTCTTCGATGATTTCAACCTCCGTCTCCGCGTTAAGCCCCGAAACTTCTGAAAAACCCCCAACGATCAAACCTTGAATCTCAACCAAGAACCTGAAACTCAAATAAGGGTATTCTTCTATAGGGCTCATAAATGAACACTAATACTTAATTTATGTGCAAGGATTATTATAATTTTTAGGCACTCGGTCTAAGCCTCAATATTCCTTAACTTCCTTTTTAATCCGGCTTGTTTTTTTCATTGAATCAAATGCTGCTTTCGAGCCCTCGTTTTGTTACCTCGGTTGGTCTCTTTCTTTTTGTTTCTTGCTTCATTAAACACTATTGAGAATTCCTTAACTTCTAAGCGAATCTACAGTAACAAGTCTGCATCCACATTGTATCCGCAATGTTTGAGTTCTTTAACTAACTTGAAGCGCCATTGTTCGTCAAACGGAGTATAAACCACTCCAGCAAAATCGGTCGGTATTTCAAAGTCTTTCCCCCCTCTATTAAGAGCCATAACTCTCTCCCTCCCAAGTTTTCCAATAAAATAGCCTAATTCTAATATGACGTTTTGACGCGCCCTGAACATCCCTTTTTCAGATGTTGAACCTCTTGGATAGGCAAAGTCGTCGGGGGACAACAAGACTACAGCATAGCCCACATTTGAGCATTCAGTAAACTTTTCAATGATTGTCCTTCCTAATTCAGGTTGCTCGTGCAAAATGATTGGTTCCAAATCAAGTTTCTCGATAACTCGAGCTACTGCCTCTTTCATAGCGGTATCTTTACCATGAACAATAAAAATTCTGGTTGTGGAGTAATTCTTTGAAGGCTGGCTTATCGATGGCGGTTGCGTAGTTTGTTGGTTTGCGGAAGGAGAGTATGCCGTAGCGCGCGCTGAAGTCCTCAGCAGAGATGAGGTAACCTCTTTGAAATGCTCTCCATCCTCCTCATCGATCATTGGTTTAATATTTTCTAATTCTGCTACAGCTTGCATGACCCCAGCTCTAAACTTACCAATAGCGACGAAAATGCGGATTTCGCATATGGACGCAAAATTGATTGGTTTATCTGAGGGAAGAACAGATATTCTGCTGTTGTACGGCAAAACAACCTTTTTGAGGAGTTTTTCTTCAGTCAGATTTGTTACTCTTCTTTCCTTTTGTTTTCCATAATCATCTGTGTAAGTTATTAAAACAAAGAAGTTACCTTTTTTTCTCATAACATATCCGACAACGATATTATTGTTGTTAATGCAAAAAAGGTTTGCTATATACTCTGATGGGCACTTATTTTAATTTAAGAATATAGTTAATTAGCTCAACACCTACAGCGAATATTTTCCGGCAGATAAGTAAACATGACAGAACAACTCGAAAATTGGCTAATTGAAAAGTGTTAAATACAAATATAATAGACATAGGAATGGTGTCGATTTTGCGTTGCCCTCACTGTGGAAAAGAAGTTCCATCAGAAGAACGTTTTTTTTGTCCCTTCTGCAGGAATTCTCTTCTAACTAAGAGCTCAAAAAATTATGGAAAACTTTCAATAGTTGCGGGTATCTTCAAAATCACAGCGTTAGTGCTGATATTAGTGGCTGGATTGTTGACCTTTATTGATGCACTAGACACTTATGGCGGGTATGGTTACGGTTTTATGGGAGGCACAAACGTGTTTTTCTGGGTTTCAGGGAGCGTCCATATGATAGCTTTTTCAACTGGCCTAGCAGGCTCAATCTACCAAATTAAGAAGAAACACATTTCGATGGTGATTTTCAGCAATATTCTTTTGCTCGTTTCGGCTGCATTCCTAGTGGCGCAATCGTACTTCGTTATTCAACTAACCCCCTATTACTTTTATGTTATCGATTTCTATTTGTTTTTCGCAATACCGTTATTTGTGCTGCTAATTCTTGGTATGCTCCTTGTTTTCAAATCAAGAAAAGAGTTTAAAGCCTAACGCCATTTTTTTATCATCATAATCGTTAAGTTACCTCTTTTGTGACTTCGCAAGAGCAAAACCAATTCAATGAGGCGAATTTTTTCGCGCACTAAATATATAGTATGCTTGTTTATGTTCAAAGTTTTTTAACTTTCGAGATTTAAATCTTAATTAAGCCAGGTAGCGCATATACTCTTAACATGAACTCAGTTCTGATTTTTGGAGCAGGAGCAACTAAGGCTTGTGGAGGTCCATTAACCAATGAGATTCTTCCAGATGCTTTCAGAATAAAGGATAAGATTGAACGTGAGAATTTTCTGCATATTGTTAACGAATTCTTGGTCAGTCGATTCAATGTACCTAAGGATATTGAAGAGAGGAAGAATGAGGACTACCCTCCGCTCCCCCTTCTTCTAGCGCTATTAGATACAGCCATAGACAAGAAACACGCGTTTGATAAATATTGGCCACTAAATAAACTCGTCCATGTTCGCGAGGGACTTGAGTACTTAATCTTCGCACTATTGGAGTACCAACTATCACGGAGTCAAGGGCATAATCACTACCACGACCTGTTCAAAGTAGCAAATGAAGAATGGAGACTACCTGAGATAAATGTGATTTCGACCAACTACGACATCATAGCCGACAATTCAATGATTGGGATAAATGACACGTTTCCTGATTACGGGACTGATATAGCCACTGATTTCTACCGCTCTCGACCTAAAAGAGGGCAACTGCTGAAACTCCACGGATCACTAAATTGGCTCTACTGTCCAGGGTGTCACCGGCTCGACCTAGGCCTTTCCCAATCAGGCTCAAGAACAGTCAAAGTTCTTAATGCACTCTATCGTATGGAGTATTCTCTTGAGCAACGTTATAGCATTCGTGGTAGTGAATGTGAAGAATGCGGCTCCTCTGTGCGTCCAGTCATGATAACCCCGACCCGAATGAAAGATTACAGGAATCCACACATCAGCAACGTCTGGTACAGAGCAGAACGTATGCTTCGCCGGGCAGATAAAGTGATAATCATCGGCTACAGTTTGCCGGAAGATGATGTTGATGTTATATATTTGCTAAAACGTGGATTAGGGCATTTAGATCCAAAAAAGATTACGGTTGTGGAGTACGATAAAGACGAAAAAAGCCTTCATGAACACCCAGTAGGAAAACGTTACCGTTCAATCTTCGGTTATCGTATTGGTTGGTACACAAGAGGCTTCGAGCAATGGATAAGGGATAAAGCATCCATCATATGATACCAATATTAGAAAAAACTGATTTGAACTTTTGCAGATTCTGAAAAAAGGTAAGAAGTAAGGAAGATAAAATACCAGCAAAATTTGCTGAAGTGGGAGATATCTCCACACTTAGTGCAATTCCCATCCCCAACTTTGGTTAATTGGATAGCCCTTTACAAAGATTAAATAAGTTTAACAGCAGAATAATGAATTTGAGGTTATATTCAAATGACTGATAAACCTGTCTCCCCACCTGAAAACGACGATAACTCTATGCCGCAATCCACCACATCGTTTCTGCTAGTTTACCATATAATTGTGGGTTTGCTCGCCATATACATAATCTATAGCATTTGGCCAGGCGCCGTATCCATTGACGAAAATCGTACAATTCCCTTATTCCTTGGCATATTTTCACTAAATCTTGATGCAGAACTCACAATGATTTTAGTCGTAATATTCGCAGGCGTAATTGGCGCATTCATCCAATCGCTCGGTTCAATAGCATTTCACCAAGCAAACAGAGATTTGACTAAAGAATGGTCTACTTGGTACGTCACAAGACCCTTCATAGGAGCGGGGTTGGCTCTTGCCATTTACTTGGTCTTGAGAGCTGGGTTCATTGGTGTAGGCACAGACGCTTCTTCACTAAACATCTTCGGGACAGCAGCTTTGGCAGCGATTTGTGGAATGTTCACAGACAAAGCAACCATAAAATTGAAAGAAGTAGCAAATACCCTATTGAGGAGTGAAGAGAAGCCGAAAGAAGAGACTTCAGAAGAAACTGAGGGTGAGAGTGAAGCACAAGCCGGAAAAAAATAGATTAATACTTTGCTATTTAGACTGAACGAAAACTGCAATAGCGCGTAGATGCATCAACCAAGAATTAATTTCACCTTTTTTCCTAAGTAAAGCGTCAATGCAAATTTCATTATTTCAACATAGCAAGCGCTAATTAGTGACTAAGGCAGTTCTGAAAGAATTAGGAAACAGTGACGTAGCCTTTTCTTTAATAATGACATAAAAGCAGAACTGAATGAGTTTTTGCTCATTTGAGCGCGCCTACGCGTTTGGTGTATGATAGTGAATGTGAACATTAGAGTTCAGGAGAGAATAGAAGTAACGTATATACGTACATTAGCGCGCGCTCCTGTATGCAGTGGTTGTCTTCCACAAACTTAGCGGTTTCAGATTCAGATACGCTGTAGCTGAATCGGTTTCTCTTCACAGCTATCCCTAGAATCGTCTTAGTGTGTGACAGTACATAAGCCTTTTTGTGTCAGTGTCAGTTCGCCCGTCGAGTCAACATCACCGCTTTTGCTCTGTGACTCTAAAGCTCATCATCCAACAATAATGAAAACTAACTTGAACTTAAGGCTTTTACGCAAGAATAGCATGTTCTATACATGTGAGAAATTATGAAGCTTTCAGAAGCTATCAAAGGAAGAAGAAGCATAAGAGCCTTCAAACCACAAGACATTCCCGAAGAAACTGTTGAAAAACTCATCGACGCAGCAATACATGCACCGTCCGCTGGAAACATCCAACCATGGGAATTCATAATCGCCAGAAACCCAGACACAAAAAAGAAGCTTGCCCAAGCCGCTCATCAAGCTTTCCAGTTGTGATTGCGGTTTGCGCAGACGAAAAACGCTCTTCATCAGGCTATGGAAATCACGGCGAAACATTGTTCTGCATACAAGACACTGCAGCTGCAACCCAAAACATCCTCTTAACCGCCTATTCACTTGGGCTAGGCACATGCTGGATAGGCGCATTCAACGAAAAGGAGGCAAAAAAGGCTCTAAGAGCACCAAAAGGGATACGACCAGTCGCCATTATTCCGGTTGGCTACCCCAACAAAACTCCATCGCAGAGAGGCAGAAGACCTCTACATCAAATAGTACACCACGAAGAATTTTGAAGCGGCAGTTCCCGGCGGTTTTCATTCTGAATTTTAAATAAGAAAAGTTTAAAAGCGAGGCTTTAATTCCCATCTGACTTCAGTGAGGCATGGAAGCATATGTGCTTATCTTGTCAGCGAATAATCTAAAGGAGGCGCAATAAAACTGTTATCAAGAGATTGCGATGGTTGCTCACAAATGAAAGTGTGCAGCAGACGCTATTTCATCGTCGAAAAAGGCGGAAAAGTCTACTGCCCTGACGGAACAGCCCACCTAGTGGATGGACTGTAAACCAACCCTTTTATCCCACCGAGTTTTTATCGCGAACACAGGTTTGCGCTTCTAAATTCCTTCTCCAACTGGATTGCTTTTTATCTTTCCTAGATATACTAGGAGAACCAAAAAGGAAAAAATTAAAAATATAAAATTAGAAGTTGATGAAGCAACCCGCGTTTCGGGATAGTGCTTTCTTGTAGACTAGCTCAACTGTTGCAGCGTCCTGAATGGCTAGGCCCGTCGAATCGAATACCGTAATTTCTTCCTCCGAGGTTCGAGCAGGCTTGGTTCCAGCCACTATATCTCCAAGTTCCGCCCACACATCCTTCTCGGATAAAAAACCCTTTGACAAGGGAACATTTATTTCCCCACTGTGAGCAGCTTGCTCCCAATCGTCCACAACTATCTTCGCCCTCTTCAAAATAGCTGGATCTAACTCCTCTTTAAGCGGAGCATCAGCCCCAATGCAATTAAAATGCATCCCTTTAGAAACCCACGCATCAAAAACCAACGGTTTCTTCGAAGGCGTCGTAGTAACCACAATATCGGCTCCGCGAACGGCTTCCGCCTCACTTCCAACAACCACAACTCTGCAATCAGCAATTTTGCTTTTGACTTCGGAAGCAAAAGCCTCTGCCGCTTTGAGTGATATGTCACAAACTCTAATTTCTTCAAGATTCGGAAACACCAACAAAAGCGCCAGCAACTGTGCTCTAGCCTGAACGCCTGCACCGATGAAACTAGCGGTTTTTGAGCCCCTATTCGCAAGGTATTTAGCAGCTATGCCTCCAGCAGCGGCTGTTCGCATGGCTGTTATGCTGTTTCCCCCCATCAACGCTAGCAACGCTCCATTCCTTGGGTCCAACAGAACCACCGTGGCCAAAACTGTGGGCAACCCAAATTTCCGAGGGTTCCCAGGATGAGAATTCACGATCTTAACCGATGCCACATCCAGTCTCTCCAGATAGGCAGGCATGGCTCTTACATCGCCGTTGTACTTTGAAAAGTTGAGGTAAACCTTCGGAGGCATCTGAGCGTAACCAAGTGCTTTTTCTCTGAAGACGTTTTCAACAGCCTCCATAACCTCTTCAATTGACAATAACTCAGTAACTTCTTGCTCAGACAGCAGCAAAACTTTCATTTTGCCAACTTCCCGATTATAGGTTTCTACCTTTGAAGGTTGATAAGGTTTTCTTCCTGAAAACACCCATTTCGTTGAATTGCCAAGCCTCTTTTCTCGCAAAACAGGCACAGTGCAAGTTGAGTAAATGGATGAACTTTTAATACCGTACTGCACGGTATATTCTGTGAGGTTTACCGTTGGATTACGTCGTAATCGCTGATGCCTACGAGAAAATC
>WOR8_10001008_pt1 | contig 28859 bp, 29 predicted proteins | sample DeeMarSeWOR38_10_FD_19890 | JGI IMG/M metagenome (IMG submission 19890) | reverse complement strand
GAGTTTTCACACGGTCTGGACCCGTAGCCGCCTTTGAGTATTCTGTAAAAAATCCTGAATATTGTCTGGCTGAATTGACACTTCCTGGCAATGACATTTGTAAATATAAGTAAAGATAGTTGGGCATTGTTCTAAATAACTGAACAGTTGCGGATAGCAAGCCGATACCAGGAGTTACCTACAGCCTCCTTGGCTTGATGGCGGGATTTTAATTACAGCTAATATTAGATTCCTAAGAGACCGCTTCGGGTCCAGACCGTGTGAAAACTCCGAATAGCGATCAACTAGCCCTTTAATATCCCGTTTAACTGACTAGAACAGACTCTGAGGCCATTATATTGATAGCGGTACTGTTCGGTTAACTTTGCTAGTTCATTTTCCTGAGCGACCCATCAGTTCCAATCGGGCCCTGAAGTCTGATTTAATAAGCGCACAATTAGGCTTAGGCCTGAATTGCCGCTATCAACGATCTTGTACCCTTGATTGCCATCACTCGTTTCATGTTGTACGCCAGTACATGCAAGCTCATCTCTGTACTGACACGCGGCAAGGTTCGGGTGAGGAAGTGGTTATAGCCCATCCATGCTTTCAAGGTGCCAAACGGATGCTCAACGGTGGATCGCCGTACACGCATGCGTTCAGGCTCTTTATCCATGCGCCGTTCCGCTGCTTCGATGACCGCTTCATGCTCCCAACGACTAACGCGTCGATACTGCCCGGTGGTGCATTGGAGTTTTAGTGAGCAATGCGTGCATGCAGAAGACCAGTAACGGCGAATCATCTGGCCTTTCTCCTCGCGTGTAAAACGGTAGATCAGCCGTTGCCCACCGGGGCAACTGTATTCATCATCCTCGTCGTGGTAGATGAAATCGCGCTTGCCGAACAGGCCCTTCGCCATGTTGCCGGAGGTCTGTGGTTTCGGCAGGAAGGTAGTAATGTTCGCCTGCTCACAGGCGCGCAGCTCTTCGCCCTTGAAGTAGCCACGGTCGGCCACCACCTCGAGTGCCTCGGTGCCAATCACTTGCTTGGCGTTCTTCGCCATATGAGACAACTGGTTACGGTCGTGCCCCACGTTGGTGACTTCATGCGTCACAATCAGGTGGTGTTTGGCATCCACCGCCGCCTGCACGTTGTAGCCAACCATGCCGGTGCCGCGACCACTCGTGGCCATGGAACGGGCATCCGGGTCAGTCAGTGATATCTGCTGGTCCGGTGCTTGCAGCAGCCGGACCTCGAGCTTTTTTAGCCGCGCCATCTCCTGTTTCAGTGTGGCGATCTTGTTTTCCAAACGCTCGGTTTTTGCTTTCGCTACGGCCGTCTCTTGTCGATCCGCGCTGGCAATCTGGCCCAGGTAGCGTTCGATGCTTTCATCGATCTGTTGCAGCCGACGCTTCAGCTTGGCCTTGGTGAAGTTGCGGTCACGGTTGTTGACCGCCTTGAACTTGCTGCCGTCAATCGCCACAAAGGCATCCGTGAACAGCTCCAGCTTCCTGCACAGCATGACAAACTCGCGACAGACCAGGCGGATGGCTTCGCCATTATCCTTGCGAAAGTCTGCGATGGTCTTGAAGTCCGGTGCTAATCGGCCCGTTAACCACATCAACTCCACATTGCGTTGCGCTTCCCGCTCCAGGCGTCGTGATGACTGAATACGGTTGAGGTAACCATAGATGTAGAGCTTGAGCAGTGTCGTTGGATGATAGCCAGGGCGGCCGGTCACTTCGGCTACCGTCTTGAATCCCAACCCGGATATATCCAGTTCATCAATAAATACATCGATGACACGGACCGGACTGTCTTCTGCGATGTAATCGTCGAGGCGTTCTGGAAAAAGTGTCAACTGGTGGCGATCATCGCCTTCAATAAATCCGCTCATTAGCATGACCCTTCATGGAAAAGCTGATTATATCTAATGAGGGGTTTTCACACAGCCTGGGTCGTTAGCGGAATTATAGGGCGATAAAGCGAGAATTAATCTCATTCAAGTATCCGACCGGTTGAATCCACAACCAATAGCCGACAGTCACGATAAAGTATAAAGCCCCGCCTGAGCGAGGCTCAATTATTTAAAAACGAACCACCAGTTACTGTAATGTAATCCAGGGACTGTCCTGGCGTATATCGAGCATCAGGTTCTTGATTGTTTCTGATACCACCTCTTCAACAAGTTCCTGAGAAGGATATACATAGGTTCGTTTAGTGCTTTTTGCTTTATATAGCTTTTGATGCGATTTATCCGATTTTGGTGATACCACGTTCAGATTAACTTCAATTTCACCAATAATATCCCAGTATAATGCAGTGGTATCTGTCCATATCCAGAACTTAATTACATCGCCGCTAACCGTTATATCATTCGGGTTGTCTGTAAGTTTATTACCAGATGCAAGAAGCTCATTTTGCACTGCTTCTGTAATGAATGATGCTACATCTCTGTTTGTATAGATATCGCCCATGGACACATTAAATGCCGCATGTCTTTCGCCAATTCTATTTCTCTCTTTACGCTTGTCGTTAAAAGCAACCAGTTTTATTTGCTGAGACTGTTTTGTATCAGGACCCTTTTCTTCCTTCTCCAGCCATGGACTAAGATTGATAAAGAAACCGCTATCGCCACCAGTATATTTACGCTCAATATCTGTAGTGATGTCATTTGCGACTGATGTAAATATAGATTCCCACGCACCGACACTATACAAGCCACCTGCTGCAGTTGTTTGTCTGTGTTCCATATAGGTTAAAGTCTCACCAGTTTCACTATCAATTACATCAGTATGCACCCCTAAAACAGTCGATCCGTATCCTGGCATTAGCCAGCGTTTGAAGGCATTACCCATTTCATAGTCAAGTATCCGTGCAGATATGAAATAATACTGCTTTACGGAATCGTCATCTAACAGTAAACCTTTCTCTCTTAAAGATTCTTCCAGAGCTGTTTGTAATAATTCTGCTGGTTCGATCTCAAATTTCGCAGCATCAGAAACCGTGATTTGCTTGATCTTGTATTTATAATCAGGGTTTAAACTTAATGTTTTCCCAGGACCTTCACCGCCAGGTGTTGCGCAACCCACGATCAACACGCTCATTACAACAATTGAAAACGCTATTAGCTTTGAATTTCGAGAGAGGAGAAACATAGCAGTGTCCTTATCCAGATCAGAATTAACATATTCTGCAAGCTGATTAATTATATTTCATTGACAAATATCAAACACTTTCACATTGTTAGATTGAAAATTAGGGTAATTGGTAGCTCTATTCATTAGAATAAATCTATAAAATGCGAACGTCTGGGAACGGCCAGAACCGGACTGTCATATCAAAGTACAACTGTATTCAGCTAGCACAAATCGAATAATAATTGACCATAATGAAGCAAGTTCAACAATAAGCTCTCCACCCTTCTCGACGTATGCGCGCAGTGTGCTTGATTGAAGAACCGACTGTAGAAAGGAGCGACATTAAACAACAAAAGAGAAGCCCCTAAGGAGGGGCTTCGTCATTACTTAATATCCAAGTTTTAGCACACCGATAAAATCACTATGCGTGACACCAGTTAATGTCTCATCATTAACAGTAACCTTGACACCGTAAGCTGAGATTGCTGGTTTCGTGCTACAAACTCCGAACCTATTTTCCGAATTAATCGTAATGCTCTCAATTGGTGTATCTGCTTGAGCAAAATACAGGGTATCTGGTGCGGGCGAATCAGTCACAATAACGACGCCTTGGCGAGCAAGCATCGGATTCATGTCAACAAGAGCGAAGTAGGGTTGGCCCGTACAGTTCGCGCTTTCGTATGCCAGACCTGTTTGACGCAAACCATCGCCAGCAGTCGATACAAGTGCCACGTATTCTGAATCCAGCAGAATTCTAAGCGATATAGCAGTCGAAAATGCAGGTGGGTTACCTCCACTGCTCCAATCAATTATCGCGCCTCTTTTAACACCATTAACGTAAAGACTCAATCCACGCAGATTGTTTATTGCAGCTGTGTTAGCTGAAACCTGTTCGTCCAGCTGATCCAGTTGATCGCGTATTTCAATAAAGGGATTGGCTGCTGAAGCCATACCTGATGCAAACAGCAAGGCAAGCACTAACGATAGAAAGATATTTTTCATGATGATCAATCCTATAAAAAATATTCAAACAAATTCTACTGTTTAATGTTATCGCCATGGCGTGCTCACAGCATTGATAATTATCAATATCAGTTAACATCCAACTCGCTTCAATGGCCGTAGCAAGGGGGTTTCCAGGCAAGTTGACTAAGTTCGCGTAATTGTTAAGTTTTGGTAGAGTAGCCTGACGGTCTAGAAGGGGTCGGCAGCGGAAGATCAGGCCCTAGAAACGAGAATGATTCCCAAAAATGTAGCCGACGGTCTCAGTTCGGCCAGGAGCGGACGGTCAAGCTGAAATAGAAAGCCCCGCAAGTGCGGGGCTCTGTATTTCTGAGAATAGTTAAAGTAGTCGTTAGTCCTATAAAAATCGGCAGTCATTAGGGACTGTCGTATTTATATCCATTGTTTTACTGCAATTCTTTAAATTGTTTATCAAAGGACTTCTACCACTTCTCTAGTTGCCTCGTATAACTTTACCAACTTACCTTCTAAACGAATTGTTATCAAACCACGATTATCAACAGGCACCACTATCTGGCCTTGTTGATAGATTTCCATATCCAGTATCTCTCCTTTTGCTACCTTTTTTTGCCATCCGGGAGGGAGAGACTGTCCCCTTTCAACTTTTTTCTGTAATCCTGGAGGGAGTTGCTTATCATTGTCTTTTTTTGCATAGGCCTGGCCCGACATTAAACCTGCTGAAACCAATAGTGTAATGATGAGTTTGATTTTCATACTACGCATCCTGTTAGAAATATTAGAGTGACTACGATGCGCCAGTGCTGCCGTCAACGTCATTCAAGCAAGTCCGGGCGGGCACATCCAGAATTTGATGATTTTTGTCAGTTGCCGAACCCTGGAGATTGATTAAATTTTCTACTCAACGATGGGTCTGAAAATAAGTATAGACCAAGAAGGATATTTGACGGAATTAGAGTAGATAGTGTGACCCCACTTCTCTAATCACTACCTTTGTGTCAATGGCAGTCACGTAACACAGGTGTTGGTCCAATCTTCATCAATGGTTGCCTTCCGGTCATCAGGGGACATTCGATATTTATAGCTATCTTCAAAATGAGCTTATTGAATATCGTTTGATGGCGTATACTCGAGAGTGATATCTGTGTCAAATATGTATATCTTGTCACCAATGGTTTCAGCGCGTACAAAACCAAGACTGGAAGGCATGGACGTTTTTGTTCTCCACTGGTCTACTGCGTTATCGTAGGCACTGACCCAATCAAGAGACCGCGCAACATTGTTACCACCGAAGGCGTACATTATATTTTTATAGACGGCGACTCCGAAGTCTCGGCGCGGATCACCGTCAGCTCTGAACGACCAAACATCCATTACAGGGTCGTAACTCTCAAGGGACTTCAGATAGCCAGCGTCTGGAATATACCCAGTGTTGTAACCACCATAGACAAGTATCTGGCCGTCAATCATGGCTCCGCCAGGGCCTTCTCTTGATTGTGTCATCGGCGATCCAGCGCCCCATGTATCTGTGCTGGGGTTATACAAGAGTAGAGAATTTAATTGTACGCCGGGTCCTTCCCCTCCAGAAATATAGATCATGTTGTTATTGACGGATATTGCTGCCGATGCTCGCTGATCCGGCATATTAGCCTTCAAAGTCCAGTTTCCTGATACTGGATCATATTCCTGGACAACATCAGACTCTAAGAACTGGTCCTCGCCACCAATTGCATAAATCTTACCGTTGGCAGTAATAGTCATCTGACTTGCCAACGCAACGAGCAATGATGGGCCTGAGGTCCAGGTATCCGTTGAGGGATCATAAACCTCGACAGTCGATACGACAGGCTTAGGCGTTACAGGCGCTGTCGCATCCCGACCACCAATTATATAGATCAGCCCATTTATTGTTGCGGAAGAAAACTCTAATCGCGATGTTGGCATTGGTGATTTCGTTTTCCACGGGAATTCTGAGATCGTAAAAATAAAGTCGATTGTATTTGAGGATAGTCCACTGGTGTCTGTAACGTAAATCTGTACTGAGAAGTCACCAGCTGTTGTTGTCATGATTGTAACAACGCCCTGTATTGTCCCTGAAGTTAAACCAGACACACCAGCGATAGCTGTTGTTTCAGATTGTACGGTCTGACCATCCGAATCTTGAACAGTGATCGTAAATGAGTTCAAGTTACCGTCTGGATCTGTGAAATCGAATGTACCGACTATATCTGTCTGGCCGCCACCTTCGTTTACATATACAACTGACGGAGAGAATAACAAGTTTGATATTGACGGAGCTGTTCCCGCGCTACCACCACCGTTTCCTCCACATCCAGCTACAAAAGCAAAGCTCAACAGGAATAAAGTATATTTTAGAATCACCCTAGACATACATTAATAATGCCAAACATTCCTGGTGGCAAACTTGACTCAGATCATGATCACATCAGCCGATTCCGATTTCCTATAGGGGCCTGATTCGGCCCCTGGATGCAGTAAATATTAGTCATGCCTGACAGTCGCCTTTGGATCGACAGCTGTCATACTCGCGTTTCAAGTAGAACAAAGAGGTCAGAGTCGATTGAAATACCTGTTGAGGATCAAACGACTCTGATCCTTTTGATCTGTTTTTGTATGTGCTGACCGACCGCAATTGGCCGCAAGCTTCCGGTTAGATAATTCCTACAAAAAAAGCAGATCAAGACTGACAGCAATAGAATCATCTTGCTGCATTATTTCCAGACAACACAGAAGAACGAAAAGAACTGTCAGGCTACCGCGCTTGGCCAGGGATGGTCAGAACGCTTTTATAACGGTGAACAAGTGCCACCCTGAATTGCAGGTCTGTTTCCCGTATCGTCCTTGCCGTCGAGATAGCCTACCAGGTACGAACTCAGGAAACGTAATGTTTCCAGGCTATAAACAAATCGACCATAAAAGCCTTTACACACCTGGGCGTTTGCATATGTATATTCGTCGCCTTTCAGACAAATAAATCCCGGTTTTTTTTGACTAACCGGACTGACTGTTGCAGCAAACTCCGGGTATTCCTTGTCGTTTACTTTCAGCAAAAACTTAACCCCGGCATCAAATTTGCCACCGTCCCATTTCCCTGTACTTTCGTTAAAGTCCAGGCCCCCTTCAACTTCCCCCGTGCACAGGTAGTTCTGTTGTTCCTTTTTAGCCAGAACCAAACCAGAACAGGCCAGCAGTAAGCAAAAAACCAGAAGTTTCCTCATTAGCTTTTCTTAGCATAACCTTTACGCACTGGAACACGAAAATCGATAATTATGAATATCCCACCCCACGAATACACGAATAAAAAGGCCCGCGGGTGCGGGCCTTTTTATTCTGCCGTGTCAGCAATGTTTACTCGATAATCTTCAGCTCGACACGACGGTTTTGCGCACGGCCATCACGGGTACTGTTATCAGCGATCGGCTTTGACTCACCATAACCTTTCGCAACCATGCGGTCTGCTGCTATGCCCTTGCCAATCATGTAATCGCGAACGCTGTTGGCACGTTGTTCTGACAGATACTGGTTGTATGATGCTTCACCCATGCTGTCGGAGTGTGCCTGAATTTCGATTCGAATCTGATCGTACTTGTTCATTGCATCGACTGCCTTGTCGAGTTCTTCGTTTGATCCGGCGGTAAGTTCACTTGAGTTGGATTCGAATTGTACGTTCTTCAGCACAACGCTGACGATGGTACAACCCTCTGCATCTACCGGCTTGTCGGCAGGTGAATCCGGGCACTTATCCATGTCATCAGCTACGCCATCACCGTCGCTATCTACGGGTGCTGCAACTACAGGTGCAGCGACGACAGGTGCTGGTTTGGCGGGGGGCTTGTCACCACACTCTTCAATCGCATCTTCAGGTGTCCAGTTGATTGTACGTACACACTTGCCGAAACCACTGCGCACGATGTTTCCATTTTCATCTGTCCAGTAGGGTCCATCAAACGAAAATGCACTGAAAGAGACAAACGCGAATATGGCTAATATCAAGACTTTGAATTTCATTTACTTATCCTCAAATATCAAGTTCAACAATGAGGGCCTGGCTGGTCCTGACCCTATAACAAAACCAGCATACTTTAACATATTTGAATATTCCGATTTTACAACTTTTGCCTGATAATATTTTCGTCAAACACGAACATACCGTCGAAGAACAAAGGGATCAGAGTCGATTGAAATATCTGTTAAGGATCAAACGGCTCTGACCCTTTTGGTCCTGATCTGGACGTAGGGGCGGCTTTAGCCGCGAATTGTTTTCGAATGGCAGGGTGTTTATTGCCGCAAATAACGCCAAAGACGCAAAACAATTAAAATTTGTTTGCGCATTTGCGCTGTTCGCAGCTAAAGCCGCTCCAACCTCATGCAGAAGCCTCTGTAGCAAGCATTTGATGACACCGGCTCGACTCGGGAAAGAGCCAGGATACTGTATTTACAAAAAATACATGTTATCTCTGCGCTCCCTGCGCCTGTGCGAGATAGCATGATGTCAAACCTTAAACACATGCATGTTTTCCGGTGATACGAAAATCGACAACAACTGTCAGCCCAGGTTTGAACTACGATCACTAATATACTAGCGTCGCACCATGCTCTCCTGCCAAAAATCCCGGGCAAAAACAACCCGCCGGCGTTGCGCCTGGCGGGTGTTAATGAGCATCACCTAGCTCATCAATCAATGCATGGCTTCAATCGAGCGCGTGCCGTGATGAAGCCATGCCATATTGTGCTTACATATCCTCGATGTAGATCGCAACCACACCACTGGAACGGTCAACACCAACCTCGACCATCAAGCCAACGGGCAGCAGTTCCTGCAGGCTTTCCGGCAGGCTGCCAAAGGGCTGGTCATTAGCGATCTCGACACCGCGTGCCGCCTCGATGATCGAGTCATCAATCAGCGTGCTGCTATTGACAGTGATTGTCTGCCCCGAAACCGTCAGGGTATCTGCAGTAACAGCGCTGACGGTGCCGTTGACCTGGTTGTCGTTGACACCGCCATTGCCGCCGCCAACGAAGACATCATTTTCCGGCTCGAACTCAACCTCACGTGCAACCAGGTTTCCGTCACTGCAGCCACTGCCGGCCTGATCACTGGTGGCCTGCACGATATCGCCGGCATTGAGCTGGTTAAAGAATTCCGCGCGGCCAATAGACTGTCCGTCCGGGCCTTCGAAATTGTTATCGCTAACCTGGCTGACATCGATGTTTACACCTTCAATGCTGAAGCTGGATGTGCCATTGATGCTTGCCACCGGACCGCGTAAACGGCAATCCTGGTCATTTTCGTCTTCGATTTCGAGACGGGTCCAGGCAGTATCACCGTTCAGCGGGAAGCCGCGGGCTTCTATACGCTTGCCGGCCACGTTACCGAGAAATGCCGAGATAGACAGATTGTCATCATCATTAATAGTGTCATCTTCAAGACGGCTGCGGTCGCTCGGCGTAATGACCAGTCCCAGGCGTGTAGTGAAGCTGGTAGCATCGGCACTGACAGCAACATCCTCGGTGCGTACCGTGTCTTCGGACTCATCCTGCAGACGGGTGATCACAATCGAGCCGTCGCTTTGCAGGGTTCCCTTGATTTCAACGCGCAGGCCTTCGCTGAACGGGGTCACATCGTTGACGCGTACCTCCAGTCCATTAATGACGATCACACCGCCTGTACCCTGGGCATCAGGACGAACTTCCTTAACCACGCCCTCGATCTCGATCTCTCCGCTATTGAAATCATCATCGACAAAATCATCTTCAAGCTCGATGCGTGATGCATCTATCGTGGTTGCTGAAGTCGCGGTACCGTGTACTTCGACGAACTGGCCATTGGCAAGCGACAGGTTGCCGAAGTCTTCAGCATCGAGATCGCTGGCATCATAAGTAACCGTCAGGCCATTGATATCAAACTGACCCAGGAGATCATCAAGATTGGCTACAAATCCCTTGACCTCGGCTTCCAGCTGACCACCGCCAGCGATGACCAGGTTGCTGACGTCTTCCACGCGGGTCGCTTCGAGACCGTTCTGGGACGGGAAGCCGCTGACACCGACAAACATGCCTGCAGTTAACAGCTGATCGAGTGTTTCAGGCAGGTCACCAAAACGCAGATCGTTTGGAATTTCAACGCCGCCGCGTGCAGCCTCGATAATGGAATCATCGATGATGGTATCCGGCGTCACCGAAACGGTCTGGCCAAGAACAGTAAAAGTGCCATCGGCTGTTGAAACAGTTGTGATTTCGCCAACCAGCTCGTCGTCAAATCGAATCGTGTTGGCAACACCATTGCTGTCATCTGTTCGGCTACCGCGAACCGTAATGACTTGTCCGACTCCAAGCACAGCCTGTAACTGCGCATTGGTCGGGTTTTCCAGGATGACTGAATCATCATCCGCGGAAATGATGCGCGCATTTTCGGTTTCGTAACGAACACCGTTGACGAAGACACTACCGAACCCGGTAATGGTGCCTGATGAGGTCACATCAAGCGCACCACCTGCTGTATCGCCACCACCGCTGTTACATGCGGTCAGCGCAGAAATAATCGTAATGGCCACTGAGGCCTGTACTAATTTGTTACTAAACATGGGTTGAATCCCCCCCTTAACTAAATGATTCGGATATCGGCATTAACGCCTTAATTGGGAATATATTCCCAATTTATATAGATGTCAAATAATTTTTCCCCCCGGGGATTACCTCCGGGCCCGTGTATTTCTCCGGAATACCATGGGAATATAATGCATGGAATTTTTTTATTTGTTTGTATATCAATAACTTGATGAAACACCCGATGGCAGGAAGTAGTTTGAGATCGTCATCTATGTGATTTTTCTGGCGCCGGTGCATCAGCACGGTTATCATTTAGTCTCACCGGTTACTCGACTATGAGTCAGGTAGACCATCGGTATGTCCCGGCAGATTTTCAGATTAATAGTGTGGTCAGTGATTGCACTTCAAGCGCTACCATCAGCCCCTGTTCATGCACGGGAGATCTCCAGCTATGCATTTGTCAATGAAGATGGAACATTACGCATCAAGCGCAAGACCATCCATCTGTATGGCATCCACATCCCGGAAACCGGCAAACACTGCAACACAAACCTGAGGCCCCCGGTATGTGGTTCAAGAGCAGCCCTCGCACTTGAGTTTATAATCCAGAGTTTTGTGCGCTGTGAAATTATCGAAGAAAATGCTGATGGCAGTTTAGTTGGATGGTGCCGTGTGAATGCATCAAAGTTAAATGAAGGTGAAGACCTGAGCGCTTACCTGCTCGAACGTGGCTGGGCGGTTGCACTGCCGGATGCGCCTGTCGAATACCAGGCCCTGGAAAAAATCGCGTACAGGCGAGGCTTCGGTATGTGGGGTTTTCAAATCGATGGCGTAACAAATACTAACTAAAGATATTCGTTAATTTGTTCACCTGCATCACAGTGACACGGCCCCACGAAAATACAGGTAAATAAAATATTAAATCCACAGATAAACGCGGATAATACGAATTGTTATTTTTTGTCCGCGAATTACGCAAAGAACGCAAAGAACCATAGTTATTTAATTTTATTCGCGTCTTTTGCGTTATTTACGGACAATATAGTTCTAATCTGTGTTCATCTGCGTTCATCTGCGGACTGTCTTGAAGAGCCGTACAATTACGTGTACGCCTTCCATTCTCTTTAGCTGAATATATTTATCCGCTAGCGCCGCACCAGGCTCTCCAGCATGGCCTCGATCTTGGCCAGGCGCGCTTCGATCATATCCAGACGTTTCACCACCTGTTCGTGCTTCTCATGCTTTCCTTTCCCATGCTGACCGCCGCCGTGCTTCATGCCATCGTGGCCTTTGCCCTGCTTACCTTTGCCTTTGTGCATACCTCCCATTTCGTGCATTGAATGCGATGTTGCGGTAGTTACAGGCGTAGCTGTTTCAGTCTCGATCACGACTGTTTCAGATGCAATATTCTTTACAGCAGGCGCCTCGGTCGATCCTGTTTGCTCTTCTGCCAATACCGATGCCGGGCTGGCCAGGAAAAACATCATGGCCACTGTTGTGCTTATAGACTTCATAAAATTCTCCTTCATGCTGAAGTTTGCAGGCTCACATAGTCATTGGAGCCGTCAATTGATTATATCGAATACAAGGGACTGGAGTGATTAAAATCTGATCAACTTTGAAGTTCGGCTAATAAGTCATGGCTTCCCTCACCTGTTTTGTTATTTGTACTGCACCCAGTCATGCCCGGTATAATTTTTCTGGACACACGCCGGCAACCGGTTAGAATTATTTTTCATGTGTAACTATTTCCCACAGCGGGGGTATCAGGATGAGTGCTTACACCGACCTAATAATGGCCATCTATAACAGCGGTCTGACACTTGAGCAGCAGCATGTCGTAATCAGGGCCCTCGAACGAGACAAAAAGGCCGAACGGGCCGTGACTGTCGAGGAATTCATCAAGCAGGGTGCGGGTATCCATAGTGAAGACGGGGGCGCTTATGCAGAAGCCGCTAAAGTGTGCTCCTGCTCTATAGAGACCGCTGAAAATGCACACCGTAAGTATTTTTAGCTGCTGGCTTATATACCCAATTGCAATAATCGGCCAAACGACCGGTTACTCCACCCCCTCTGGGAAAGGGAAATCTGGTTAAAGATCTCGTTATTATTCACATCGCAACATTCGCATAGCCAATAAATCTTTAGCCTTAATGCCAGCCCGCATTTCTCGCCAGGGGTGAAAAATGAAGGCTTCAGATTTATGGCCCCCTTCTCGAGTTCTTATAAAAAAATTCGATCTAATGTCGAAGCGGGATATAATTCCCATCTCTTTAACAGCTCTCCTGTATCCGATCCAGGCAGTCCGTATGACAAACCGTATCAACAAATTATTAATCGTTCTGCTGCTTTCTTTCTTTATCGCTGCCTGCGCTGAACCTGAAGACGATAACATTGACAATAGCGGCGTTAACCTCAACGCAACGCACCAGGTGCTGGCCTTCAATGACCTGGGCATGCACTGTGCTGACCTGGATTATTCAACCTTCGTGATTCTGCCGCCATTCAACGTGGTTCACAGCCAGGTTATCGAGCGAGGCTCCCCACCCCGCATCCTCGATAACGCCCAGGCCACGGTCGACTACAGAGCTGTCCAGGATGGCGCCGGTTCGATCAATACCACCAGCCAGAACCAGGCCGGTTCAACACAGAAAACCAACTTCTGGGACATCAACCCGGCCACGCAAAACAGCTACGTGTATGACCTTTTCGGCCTCGACCCGCCAGCCGATGAAGGCCTGGCCTTCGGACAGGCCATGCCCGGTATTCTGAACCCTTATAATGCTAATGATCCACAGCCGTTCAAGCATTTCGATGACACTAAAAAGTGGTTTGCAGCGGATGGCATACCTGTGCTGCCGATTGACGATGCCGGACAAACCAATGCCTATCCGTTGATGCGTGTCAGCGCCACCTTACCTACAGGGGAAAATGTAGCCAGTCTCGACGTGGTGCTGCCTGTCGCCTCCGAAGCCGATTGCCAGAACTGCCATGCACTGGGTGAAGTGGCTGCACCATTTGACAACCCGATTTTTATCGACGCGAAGGATCCTCATGATCCCAACAGTGTACTGCAGGCCGCCAAGCACAACATCCTGGTCTTGCATGACAATGAACACGGCACCAGCTTGCTCAATCAAAAACCAGTGCTGTGTGCGAGCTGTCATTACTCCGCAGCACTGGATCTTGCCGGCACCGGTCCCGCGGGTAATCAGCTTGGAAAGCCGATGATGTCCGAGGTCATGCACGGCCATCACGGTGAACTGACTGATTCAACAGGCGCACCGCTGTTCCCGACGAATGGAACACTCGAGGAAACCTGTTACCAGTGTCACCCGGGCAAGGTCACCAAATGCCTCAGGGGCGCCATGGGTGGCGCCGGTATCGACTGCGTCGATTGCCATGGCAGCATGCTGGCCGTTGGCAGCAGTACGCGCGAGCCCTGGCTGGACGAGCCGAGATGCGAGTCCTGTCATACGGGAGATGCTGTCAAGAATGACGGTGCCATCCGCCTGTCACAAGCATGGAGTGACAACATCGATGTCGCAACACCGCGTATCGCCAGCAACAAGCGCTTCGCTGAAAACACCGGTACGCTCTACCGCAACAGCCTCGGTCACGGCGGTGTCGCCTGCGAAGGCTGCCACGGCTCCACCCATGCGATCTGGCCGAATGCCCTGCCGACTGCGAACGATAATGTCGCGGCCAACCAGTTGCAGGGCCATTCGGGCACCGTCTCCGAGTGCAGTGTCTGTCATACCAGCCTGCCGCTGACCCTCAACGGCCCCCACGGTATGCACAACGTCAACAGCCGGACGTGGAACCTCGAGCACGAGGACTTCTACGAGAGAGATCCCGATGCCTGCCGCGCCTGCCATGGCCAGAACCTGGAAGGCACGGTGCTTTCCCGCACCGCCGCGGACCGCGACTACCTGCGTGATGATGATGACGATGAGGGTGGCGCTCAAACCATCAATGTAGCTAAAGGAACACAAGTGAGCTGCAGTCTTTGCCATGAAAGACCATGATCAAGCCTGCTGCAGTAACACCCTTACACTTCGGTTTAACTAAATTAATTAATCAGTTGTATGCATTATAAAAAGTCACCCTGATCCATGCTCTTTACCTGGGGATTCATCTGACCAGCTTGTAAAAAAACAGTCAATATAAACGCTTACTGACTGCCAGCACACGGTTATTTATTGAACCTGAAAAATCGATGTAAATGCTATTGATTCTCAATCCTGAATCCTTATACTGAATCGGACTACTTGCTCAGGTAGGTCGATTAAATAATAAGTTAAAAAGTATCGACCGCAATCACTAAAAACTTGAAACCGCGTTATAACGCGGAGGGGTAAGGATATGTCCCGGTCAAGATGGTTGCAGGTACCCAGGCTTATTGTAAATTCCACATCGACGCTCGTCGTTCTCTCTCTAATGTTATGCCCGCCAATATACGCACAAATGCTCGACTTTACCGAGGCGGAAGTCACTGAAGAGGATGGCGTATTCCGAATAAAAGTATCCGCCATCATAGAGGCACCACCGGATTACATCCGATATATCCTCGCTGACTCGGCACACATCTATCGCTTGAGCCCTTCCATCATCGAAAGTGAAGTACTGCCTTCCAGCACGGCAGATGAAAAACAGGTCAGGACCAAACTGCTGTGTTGCACTTCCCTGTTTTGCAGAGAAGTTGAAAGAGTCGATATTGTACGCATGCTGAAATCAGGTGATTTTGAAGCTGAAATTATCCCGAATTTGAGCGAGTTCAAGTCGGGTAAAGCAAGGTGGGAAATTACACCTGTGGATGATGCCAGCCATGTTGTGTACGAGGCGTACCTGGAACCGGATTTTTTTATACCCCCGGTGCTTGGCACTCATCTAGTCAAACAACACCTGCTGGAAGAATTCACGACGACGTTTATCAGTATAGAAAGGATTGCCAGCTTCAATGCGCAAAGAGACAAGAGCGCAGAGTACATGCTCGTTGACGCTGCGACGAAAACACTGAAGCCGCCCTGCAAACAGAATACGAGTGCAAGCTTGCAATGAAGCGCGTGCCGTTATGCTGCACAGCTGCATATGTATTGTTGTTAGCCGGTTGTGCGACACAGCAGGTCAGCTATCAGGACGACGTCGCTCCGATACTCGAAAGCAGGTGCATCAAATGCCATGTCTCACCTGATGGTGTTGGCTACAGGGCCACCGGGCTGGAGTTGGGTTCATACGAGTCATTGATGCAGGGAACGGCCTATGGCCAGGTCATCGTTGCCGGCGACAGCCGCCGCAGCATGTTGAACATGCTGGTCGAGGGGCGTGCCGGTAAACAGCAACGCATGCCTCATTATGAAGATGAAGCATTGGAGCCTGAACAAATCGAAACACTCAGGCAATGGGTCAACCAGGGCGCGCTTGACAACTGAGCCCCCGTTCCAGTCTTTGAAACTATTTCTCGATCAGTTCCAGCGTATTGCCATCGTAATCCCTGCAAAACAGAGCACGCCTGCCTGAACTGCTGAGCGTGTATCTCAGCTTTGCCTTGTCGAGCTCGGCAACCACTTCATCCAGACTGGAAACCGTCAATGCAGTGTGCCGGTCCCTGCCGCCATGCTGCGGTCGCCCTGTTACAGGATCGGGATTCGGCAGCTCGATCAGGTGTATCTGCCCGCCTTCGCCAAGGTTCAGCCACGCGCCGGGGTAGGATAAATCCGGCCTGTCGTGGTCCTGTTCGAGGCCGAGCACGCCGGTGTAGAATTCGAGCGCCCTGCGGGTGTCCTTCACCAGTACGCTGGCATGGTCAAAACTTCTGATTACACCTTTCGCCAAGGCCTTCACCCTCAAAATCGCTTATAATGTGCGCCCCTCGGGACATGATACTCACCCTGGGGCAGCGGATAGTTAACCTCTCGCTTAATAGCAGGCATTAAGCTCGAGAAAGCTGAGTTTATATGATCGGGTGCTTAGAGCCCATTTGTAATGCCCTGCGGGGCCCTGTAAAAACATAAAAAACCTGGAAAAGCCCCGGAAATGAATCCGCTACTGCAAAAACTCCAGCCCTATCCCTTTGAGAAGCTCGCTGCGCTCAAGGCCGGATGCACCCCGCCAGCAGGGCTGGACCATATCGCCCTGTCGATTGGAGAGCCCAGGCATCCATCACCGGAAGTCGCACTGGCGCCATTGCGCGACAACCTCGACCAGTGCAACCGCTATCCACTGACAAAGGGCAGCCCCGAGCTCCGCCAGGCGATAGCCGGCTGGCTGCAGCGCCGATTCGAGCTGGGTACGAACAGTGTTGATGCTGATAAACATGTGATACCGGTAAATGGCACACGCGAGGCCCTGTTTGCCTTCGCCCAGTGCGTCGTGGACAACACAACGGATGCGCGGGTGATGATGCCCAATCCGTTCTACCAGATTTACGAGGGCGCCGCACTGCTGGCAGGCGCAGAGCCCTGCTTCTACAGCACGCTTAAAGACAATAATTATCTGCCTGACTTCGATGCCATTGATGAAGACACCTGGCAACGCTGCCAGTTGCTCTATATTTGCACACCGGGCAATCCCACCGGCGCGGTGATGTCTGAACAACAGCTGATCAGGCTGATCGAAAAATCGCTGAAATACGATTTTGTGATTGCATCCGATGAATGCTATTCGGAAATCTATTTCGATGAAGAGGCGCCACCCGCGGGTCTGCTGCAGGCAGCCGTCAATAGCGGCAACACGGATTACACCAACTGCGTTGTATTTCACAGCCTGTCCAAGCGCTCCAACCTGCCCGGCATGCGCTCCGGTTTTGTCGCTGGCGATGAGAACATCATCAAGTCGTTCCTGCTTTATCGCACTTACCATGGCTGCGCCATGCCGCCGGCACACCAGCTTGCCAGTATCGCCGCGTGGAATGATGAACAGCACGTGATAACAAACCGCAGGCTTTACCGTGAAAAGTTCACTGCAGTACTGGATATACTTGAGCCGGTCAGCAGTGCGCATAAACCTGATGCCGGCTTTTATATCTGGTTGAACACACCATGCCCTGACACCGAATTTGCGCGGCAATTGTTTAATCAGCAAAACGTTACCGTATTACCCGGCAGTTATTTATCACGCGAAGTTAACGGCACCAATCCCGGCAACAACCATGTGCGCATGGCGCTGGTGGCGCCGCTTGATGAGTGCATCGATGCGGCCAAAAGAATCAAACAATTTATAGAAACGATGAATTAATAAAACTTTTTGGAGAGAACAGTGGAAGACCTGAAGAATGTAATCGAAGAAGCTTTTGAAAGAAGAGCCGACATCACACCACGCAATGTTGAAACACACATTTCTGACGCCGTTAACGAAGCCATCGCCCTGCTGGACTCCGGACAGGAACGTGTTGCAGAAAAGAAGGATGGCGACTGGGTAGTCAACGAATGGCTGAAAAAAGCAGTACTGCTCTCCTTTCGCATTAATGATAACGAATTCATCAAGGGTGGCTTCACCAATTATTATGACAAGGTCGATTCAAAGTTTGCCGAACATAACACCCGCGCCTTCCGGGATTCCGGCGTACGTGTGGTTCCACCGGCAACTGCGCGTATCGGCTCCTACCTGGCTCCCAGTGTTGTATTGATGCCGTCCTACGTAAACATCGGCGCCTATGTCGATTCCGGCACCATGGTCGACACCTGGGCTACCGTTGGCTCATGCGCGCAGATCGGCAAGAACGTTCACCTGTCGGGCGGTGTCGGCATTGGCGGTGTACTCGAGCCCTTACAGGCTGCACCCACCATTATCGAAGACAACTGCTTTATTGGCGCGCGCTCGGAAGTCGTAGAAGGCGTGATCGTTGAGGAAGGCTCGGTCATTTCAATGGGCGTCTATATCGGACAAAGCACCAAGATCTTCAACCGCGAAACCGGTGAAATCACATACGGCCGCATTCCCGCGGGCTCTGTTGTTGTCTCAGGCAACCTGCCCTCGAAAGACGGCAGCTACAGCCTGTATTGCGCCGTAATCGTCAAGCAGGTCGATGAAAAGACCCGCGGCAAGGTCGGACTGAACGAGCTGCTCCGAGATATTGAATAATTCACCGCAGAGACGCGGAGACACAGAGGTTTATTTTTAATTGTCATTTCGACCAGCGTGAGAAATCTCCTGAAGTTTGGGAAATCTCTCCCTGCGGTCGAGATGACAACATATATACTACTCCGCGTACTCCGCGTCTCTGCGGTTATAAATCCGTAACAGGTTTAGAAAATGGTTAAAATCTACGGCATTCCCAACTGCGACACCATGAAAAACGCCCGCCGCTGGCTGGAAGCGAATGGTATCGAGTATGATTTTCATGATTACAAAAAGCTTGGTGTCCCGGAGAAAAATCTGAAAAACTGGGTTAACCAGGCGGGCTGGGAAACCATTCTCAACAAACGCGGCACCACATGGCGCAAGCTGGATGACGAAGTTAAGGACAACATCGATGAAACCGCGGCAATCCAGCTGATGCTCGACAACCCGAGTATCATCAAAAGGCCCATACTCGAGTCAGGCAAACTGCTGCTGATTGGTTTCAGGCAGGATCAGTACAGCCAGCTTCCCGGTTAGCTGTTTTCCACGCAGCTGCCGCTTGAATATTGAAAAAAGCCCCGTCTGGCAGCACCAGGGGCGCCCCTCCGACCGGACAACTCGCCAATGACGACCACTCGTCTGCTAGTCCACAATTTTCCACACATTTGGGCTAAATAATATGCTGGCATTTTAAATTCATGCCATGTCAAAACATTGCATACATTGTGCAATTCGTAACCAGAACAACAGGGAATATCCGGGGAGCTGAAATGCCCATTCATAATACCGAAATACTCATCGTAGACGAATCGTCGAGCATACGCGCCACTATCGCCGAATATCTCGGTGATGATTACATCATCTATTATGCGACGGATGGAGAAGAAGGCTGGAATCTACTGCAATCGAATGAATCGATATCACTGGTATTTACCGATATGCATATGCCGTTAGCAGATGGCATGCAGTTATTGCAGAAAATCAGGCAGGCTGACTGCGAACGGACAGCCAATATACCTGTAATCATAATTACGGGCGCCGATGAATCTGAAGAAGAAAAAAAATCGGCTCTCAATATTGGCGCCACCGACTTCATCAGCAAGCCTTTTGACAGGATTGCCATACTCAGCCGCACAAGATCCTACTCAAGGTTTAACAAACAGATAGCAGATCTTGAAAAGAAAGCAGCGTACGATACCTTAACCGGTCTTTATAGCAACCATATGCTTCTCGATTTCGGTCACAAAACCATATCATTCGCCAATCGACATAACGTAGATGCCTCTGTTCTTTATGTTGAAATTGCCGACACAGACAATCTCATAGAAACATACGGCAGCAGGTCAGTCGAAACGATTGTTTCAACGGTTGCAGGCTTGCTGGAAAGCACGATACGCGAGGAAGAAATGGTTGCACATCTGAATGACGGCAGATTTGCAGTTGTTCTACCAAAGACCAAACCCTCCATGGCTCATATCGTTGCCTCTCGGCTGAAAAAGGCTGTGGAAGACCTGTTATTCGATATAAGCGATGTAAAAATACAGATTTGTCTCGCGGTAGGTTTATGCTCTACTGAAGTCAATGAAAAATCTGCCAAGAAAGCGTTTGAAGAATACTGCGTGCATGCTGCACATGCGCTGGAAGCTTCGCTTAAAACCTCAAACAAGCGCATCGTCAGGTATGATGAAGCATTCGATAACAGGATTGACGGTAAAAAGGTTTCACATGCTTTTTCGCCTCATGAATCAGCCGAATCCACTCGCAATAAGCAATTCCTGATGGGTGTTAATGCTGAATACATCTCAAGCATACTTGGGGGTGATTACAGTAATATACCGGTTGAGCAACTACCGTCGCTGATCGAATCGCTGGAAAACTTTTTTGGATATGCCCTGGCAGCCACACAGGACAATAAAAAAGCTTCGGGTGAGTAGTAGCATGCAGTATCAGCCCGTCGAATCCTGTTCGACTACAGATGCGGATGCCGTGACGTCTACATTTTCAAAAATGCCCCTTAACCAGCGATATATCATTTTCCTCGCATAGGTTTCCGCCGCGTCGCCACGTTGATCGTTATCCTTTCGCAGCATGGATACCAGCAGCTCCAACCTGACCGTGTCAGGTGTGTAGTGGTTTACAAGTTGTTCCAGCGAAGACGGGTGATTAGGACGAACAGGCGGCAGAGCGAACGCTTCTGTTTGCACGGATTGAAATTTTACACTTGAAAATACCGGTCGAAGACGCGATTGCACCTCTTCTCTTGCCACCTTGCTGACTGTCCACGCAATCTGTTCAGCTTTCTCGATCAGATCCTGGTCGATTTCCGGCACCTGTCTGAAGAATTCGATTGCCGGGTAGTAACCAAGCTTGTGTTCTCTGCTGTACTTGTCGATTACACTTGCCAGTTCCTGGCCGGCTCTTGCCGGCGAAGGATCCAGCTGACCTTGCAGAAGTTCTTCTGGCACTGTCAGGCGCAGGATCAGGCTGATCTGGTCGATCTGCATCAGTTCTATGTCTGCAGTACAGTCAATTGCTCAAATATCGGATCGGTTACCGGCTGGATTTTTTTTCGCATCATCGTGCCAATCGCATCCGTTCTGGCGAATATCGGGTTAAGCAGTTTCACATTGAGGCATGACAGTATGAGTATTGCACGCACAGCGGGCTCGAGTTGTGGAAACTGCTGAAGCACTTGCTGTATTTCTTCATCGCTTGTGCATAACTGTTCAGCTTCAGCAATCATTATGTTGATATCATCCGCGGCAAAGCTGTCCGGCCTGACCTGGCTGAAGTACGCCGCAATTGCTTCAAGCAGTAATTCGACAACCTCCTGGTCAGCAGGTTTTTTCAACGCCTGTGTTGCAGTATTGAGAAAGCATTGCCCCCTGTCACTGAAAGTGCGAACGATCATGTCAGCATAACGGTTGCCGGCATCAGCCAGGGGCTGCAGTTTTTCGCTGATCTCTTCATGCATGGCATGCGGTTCAGCTGCTTCCGGCAGTTCTTCCGGCACTGTATGCATGAAGCCAACATAGAGACTGCGCTTGGTGCGTGCGCGTTTCCATAACTTCTGCTTTTCTTCTTCGCTGATCAGACCCGGTTGCAGTACAAGGCGAACCGATTCAATCATTGCCCGCTGCTCTTCTTCAAATGGCAGGAACTCGATGAGGAACTCCGCAAGCACCGGCCCGGTTTTACCTTTAACCACGGCCTCTTTCTCCAGCATGCGCCTGGCATTTTCAGCTGTCGGCATTGCCCACCATGCACGTTCGGCAAGTTCATCGGTCAACCCTGCAGCATGCACGGCAGCGACAACTGCTTCCTCTTCACCCAGCATCAACAGTTGCGCCAGGCTCTCGTCCCGCGCCTGCCCCATGCGGGTCCAGCGTTTTAAAAATACCGGGTAACCACCGGGTGAGCCCATGACATGCGTTGATAACACCGCCTTCACCTGCTTGATGTATTTTTCATCCTTGCAATTCGGGTTTAACGGCACTTTTGCCTCACCCTTGTCGGTAAGCGCCAATACCACCATCTTCGATTCGTCAATGCGCACGGCCTGCAGGTTTTGCGCCAGCAACACATTGAGTCGCAAGTTATCTTCAGTTGAAAGGTCCATATAGTTGATTTTAACCGCAGAGACGCGGAGAACGCAGAAATTAATGCTTGTTTTGTTGAATTGATCGTAATCTGTAGGGGCGGCTTCAGCCGCGAATTATCGATGTTCGCGACTAAAGTCGCTCCTACGACAAAACAATAAAACCCTCTGCGCTCTCTGTGCCTCTGCGGTAAATTAAATCAATTAAGCTGTATACGCTGTCCGAATGGTACGTTTTTTTTGCCTTTAACCAGCCATAACACCGGATACATGGGCTCTGCTACAGGAAATATACCTTCGGCATCGGTGAAATACATCAGCAAGTCCGGATCACTGTCCTGTTCTTCGACCCAGTTGAACGCGGGTCTGAAATTGGTGCCGCCGCCACCGCGGATTTCGACATCCACTGCAAACTCATCCCAGGGTTCGAATATCCATGGACAACCATGGTTCAGGTCTGAATCACAGGTGAGCAAGGTAATGCGTGCGCGCACCTGGCTTTTGATTGAATCGATCTCGGAAATAAACTCCTGTATTTCATCAGCTGATATCGATCCGCTGGTATCGATCACAACAACGACATTGGTTTCGTGGCTCCTTAAACTGGGATAAACCGCCGGATCCCCGCGGCGAGTGGAGGGCCGGGAATAGCTGTAGTCATCACGTGCGGTCATTGACATGAAACGTGCCAGCAGCATGCGCCAGGGCAGTTTCGGCTGCAGCAGAAAATCGACCATGCGCGCCATCTCGCCTTCCAGTTTGCCGTTCTGCAGTGCCGTCTGCGCAGCTGCCGCGAGCCGCTGCTGCCACTGCGTGCTCAGATCTTCCTTCTGTTGTGGTGACAACGGATTCGGTTTGGGCGCACCCTTTGCACCAGAGCCATCAGACTCCTCTGTTTCATTCCCGCTGCCATCCTGTGCATCGTTTTTCTGCCGTTCCTTGTCGGAACCGCCATCACTCATGTCCTTGTTTTCTTCGTCTTCCTTGTCCTGGTCGTCATTCGAACTGTCCTTGTTGCGTTCAAGGTCGCGCTCGCCATCATTATCGTTATCTTCCAGGCATGGATAAATTTCCTCGGCGGTCATGCCCTCGTATTCACGCAAATGCGCTGCATCGGGCGTTGGTTTCAAACCGTCATTGATGAGCAGGGGGTTGACCGCATAATCGCAGGCCAGCTCCCAGCGATGCTTTACACGGTGACCGCGCCGATAAAAGTGAGACAGGGCACAGTGCAAGGCTTCATGCGATAACGCAAACTGGGTCTGCTCGATATCCAGTGCATCGATGTAATCGGAATTGTAATAGAACGTCTTGCCGTCACTGTAGGTGGTTTCACACCAGGAAGCATCACCCTCGACCATGGGCAAGCGCAAAACCAGCGCACCCAGGAACGGCTTGTCCAGGATCAGACGCGTTCTTGCAGTAGCCAGCTTGTTGTCGACATCAGGCATATTTTTTTTACCGCAGAGGCACAGAGTGCGCAGAGAAAACCTTTAATGTTGATGTAAATTCAGCACCTTACGTTTTATACCCTGTTTTAGAACTGGTACATTGAAATTAATCAACAACCCTATGTCCCAACTCCCTGACTTCAGATATGAAAGTAATTGCGCTTCGTGCAATAAAGTTAACTTTTCAACAGCCTTAAGCTCTAAAACAATTCAATTCTCTACCAATATATCGATACGATGGCCACACTCAAGATAAACGCCTTTGTACCTTATCGGGAGATTGTATTGCCTGCTAAATCCTATATCCCTGGATGCCAGTTCATGGCATAAGCATTCTTCATACACCCCCTCCAACAAACCCGGCCCGAGTGTCTTGTGAACTTCAATGGCCGCACCAATAATACTACCTGTAAGTGAATTAACATCCATATCCTCTGCGTCCTCCGCGTCTCTGCGGTTAATTAAATGTGTTTCAGTAAAGCATGATATCCGCGATCTTGTCGGCCCAGTTGGCGAACTCCGGCACTGCAAATATATCCTCCCCGATCGCCCGATGCATGTCCGATACCAGCATCACACCCATCTCGCGCTGGGGGAACTTGCTTGCATAGGCAAGGATGTTGCCATGTACCTTCGTTGCATCGTCCGTATCTTTTGCGCGGATGGCGCGGCCGACCAGGGCTGATGCGACTGCGTACTGCAAATCGATTTCCCTGGGTGCCGGGATGTCTTCACCGTTGACGATGGCATCGAGATCGGGCATTTGATCCAGGCTGTCGATGAAAGCACGCAGTTCAATACCAGCCGCATTGCCGACACAGGCCTGCAGCGCGCCTGTCAACAGATCATGGTTTTCATCGAACTTCTGCAGACCGCGATGCGCAAACTCCCAGGAGCGCGGTGATGGAAAAGCAACTGGATTGTGCGAAGGATCAAAATCGAACAGCAGGTCCTGCCTGAAACGCAGGAAAGCGATGATGCGTTCATCGATGTTATTCGCATAGGCCCAGGCGACCCAGTCATCCATGTTGACCTCGACTTCGTAGTGCGAAAAGCGATTAGCCAGCGGTGCCGGCATGGCGTAGGTCACACCCCGGTCGCCCTGACGGTTACCGGCCGCGATGATCGCCCAGCCCTCGGGGACTTCGTACTCCCCCAGTCTCCGGTCGAGAATCAGCTGGTAGGCGGCAGCGGACACACTCGGCGGCGCCGAGGTGATTTCATCGAGAAACAGGATGCCCTCTTCGCCGTGGCGTTTCACGCTCGGCAGCATCGCAGGAACGGCCCACACCACCTCGTCTCCGGACCTGAACGGGATCCCGCGCAGATCGCTGGGCTCCATCTGAGACAGACGGATATCGATCAGTGGTGCATTATGGCGAGCGGCAACCTGGGCCACCATTTGAGACTTGCCGACTCCGGGAGGTCCCCACAACATGACCGGCGTATGATGGCCTTCTCGTGTACTGGAATATTCTTTTTCTATTACGGTAAGCAGATGTGCGGGACGCATCTCAATCCCCAGGAATGAATCAAATAATGAATCTTAACAGTTTTTTGCCCTGTTAAAAGCCGCGGGTCTAAGGACAGTATTTACAGATACTCTCCACCGAATTTTTCCGGATGCTTCGCATTGACACCCTTGTAGTATTTCTGGATGCGCTTCATATCGGCTTCTATGTCATCAGACAGCTCGATGACCGGGCCGCATTCCGTCACCCGCTTTTTATAGTCAAAACTAACCAGCTGTACAGGCACGCCGGCCTGTGCTGCTATATGCCAGAATCCGGTTTTCCACTTTTCCACCTTGCTTTGTGCCCCCTCCGGGGAAATTGCGAGCAGCAAGCTGTCGTTTGCATTGAAAGCCTCTACGATTTGCGAAACAACATTGTGCGAGTTGCTACGATCGATGGGTATACCGCCCCATCTTTGCAGAATGACCCTCACCGGTCCCATGGCATTCCTGGCAGCAAATAACCAGGACGACTGGAATCCTACAGCCAGCCTGCTAGCGTGCGCGATAAAAAAATCCCAATATGAGGTATGTGGCGCCCAAACCATGACAAATTTCGGCGCATTATGCACCTTGCCTGTAACCTGCCACCGAAATACAAACAGCAGCAGTCTACCGATTGCCCTGGTTATCACATTACTTTTCTGCGGGGTTAACGGTCCGAGTTCAGGAATATCCATTAAGGGTTAATTCACCACAACACTACCGGCGTATGATGGCCTTCTCGTGTACTGGAATATTCTTTTTCTATTACGGTAAGCAGATGTGCGGGACGCATACCAATCCCCAGGAATCAATCTAAACATGGATATTAACAGCTTTTTACCCTGTTGGACTCACAGGTTCAGTATCAGCCTGTAAACAACGCCCTGCTCTATGACGGGATTCAAAAACAGTAGACAGGTGCCAGCTATTATGATGCATTTGTACGACTGCATTCGGCCAGGCCGGTACATGTTAAAACAGCTGCGGAAGAGTCGCTGTTTCCTTATAAAGGATAAAATTGTTAAGCTATTCAGGACAGCTGTTTAGAAATCAACTCCCGGGGGAATCCAAGTGTTAGTTAGTAATCGCGTTGCTGTAGTTTCAATTGCTCTGATGATAAGTTTGCTATTCGGTTGCGCGAATACCCCTGAAGGAGAATCTGCTCGACGCGGTGCTGGCTATGGCGCGGCGGGCGGTGCAGTGATGGGTCTTGCACTGGGTGCAATGACTGGTGATGCCGGATTAGCAGCTGCGGGGGCTGCAGCTGGTGCGGTCGCTGGTGGTGCAGCCGGCGCAATGTACGAATACGATCAGCACAGGGAGGATAATCGAACCAGGATGCTGGCTGATTCAATAGGTGGTGCCCGAAAAGGAGAAACAGTTGATGATGCAGGTAAGAGACATCTTGATGATTTTATTGGAGACTGGAATATAAGCGCTTGGGCCATGGTTACAGATGGCAAAAAGGTCACGGCAACGGGTAACGCCAAAGGTGTCCTCGAATCAAAAACCAGAGCCAGTATTAAATATAGCGATCTCAAGTCTCCGGACTATGAACCCGTTCTGTCTGGTGAACTTGTTATGCACTACGATGAAAAGAACGGATTTTCACTCGAGAATAGATTCTCCTCTCAGCAAGAGTCTCTGACATTTGTCGGAGAATATATCCCCGATGGAAACAAATATAACTATTACGCTACAGCTGGCGATGGTAGCGAAAGTATTTCTGGCGTCATTCGCTCCAATCTGCGTGTGGAGATTCGGGTATCAGGTAGTAATATGTGGGTAGCAGAGACTTTTACCTTTATTGACGGGAAGGAAGTCATGATTCAATCATACAGGTTTACCCGGTCATAGATTCCTTCATGGAAACACAACCTCAAGAGCAGAGGCTCTTGATTTGATCTAGAAGCCAGCCTGCTTGTACAGCGCCTTCGCCTTCTCCGGATCCTTGTCCACACCGACGCCTTCTTCGTACATCATCGCCAGCGTGGTCAACGAGCCAACCAGGCCCTGCTCGGCCGCCTTTTCGAACCATTTGATCGCTTCCAGGCTGTCCTGTTCGACGCATTCGCCTTCCATGTACATGAAACCGAGTCCGTGCTGGGCCACCGCATGGCCCTGTTCGGCTGCCGCACGCATCATTTGCGCTGCTTTTTTATCATTGGCAACCACGCCCAGGCCATTCTGGTACATGATGGCGCAGCGGTGCTGGGCTTCGGCATCACCCTGTTCCGCTAATGGCGACAGGAACCGCATTGCCTGGCTGAAATTCTTTGCCTCGAATGCCGCCATGCCGCTGGCATAGGATGCATCGGAATCCTGGTATTCTGTACGATCACTGGACATGTAAAACCCCTGAATGGAAATTGTTCGCATTTTAACACGCTATCCACATCTTCCATCAGGCCACCGTGGTAATGCTATAGAAATATTTCAGCCATCCCAAAAGGGATATAAGCAAGCAGTTAACCCTGCAAGGTGAATACTGTATAATTTGCGCCCATTCAGCGGACCTTTAAGCCGCTAAACTCATTGAAATCACCGCGTGGCACAGTCAGGTGGTATGTGTAGAATCTAACAGAGGATTTATCAGATGAATCAAGACTACTACAACGCAATCACCAAGATGGAAGAAGCTGGTGTTGATCCAGAATACATCGTTGGATGGGAAGGCGGTTATGTACTGAACCCACCACGTGAAGAACAGCGCGTAACAGAAGCCTATGAAGCCGGTTACGAAGACGGCAAGGAAAAGAACGCTGACAACTACAGCAACTGGGTCAAGTAAAACGTACTGACATCCCAGTACAAAGAAAAGCCGGTTCACTTAGTGACCGGCTTTTTTATGCCCAGGACGTTAATAAACCAGATATTTGTTAACCGCAGAGGCACGGAGACGCAGAAAAAACATTAACAATCTAAATCTATTGCCGCAAAAAACGCGAAGAGCGCAAAGAAAGGCAATAATTTTATGGTTTTTAATTCGCGCATTTTTGCGACCTTTGCGGCAGAAAATTATTTTTACTCTGCGTCTCCGCGGTGAAAAATCTTTGTGAATGTCAGATCAATCCCCTGACCACACGCCTGAAAACCTTCATCGCATCCGGGATCTCGATTTCCATCACCTGGTCCGGCACCCACTTGTTATCTTTTTCGCCCATTACAGCCTGTACATGCTCGCCAACACGGCGTCTTAACTGAAATCCGGGCTCACCGTCGCTGTAGGAGAAGCCGGCATATTCTGACATGCGCTCATTGAGCAACTCGACAAATGCCTTGCTGTGCTCGCCCTCGCCGTCAAAATCAACACGGTTGTCCTTGACCGTTTTAGCCAGGTTCATCGCAAGAGCGACGATCAGCTGACGGCGTTTGTCTTCATCGTATTCACTGTCAGCCGCCAGGCGATCCACCAGGCTGATATAAAACGCCAGCAACTCCTCGATGACATCGACTCGCTGGCTCTGGCTGTCCGTCTGAAAGCCCTCGTTCTCGAGATTGAGCACATTGGCGCTGGCCATTTTCCACAAATTAAATGCGACCACTCCAGCCGTATCCTCGACAGTGCGCACCTTGTTCTT
>WOR8_10001001_pt1 | contig 28930 bp, 24 predicted proteins | sample DeeMarSeWOR38_10_FD_19890 | JGI IMG/M metagenome (IMG submission 19890) | reverse complement strand
TAAGGCGGTGGCTGTCATTGCAGGCCCCTGTTCGGTGGAGAGTGAGGAGCAGGTGTTTGCGACGGCCGAGAGGGTAAAGGCAGCCGGCGCGCATCTTCTGCGGGGAGGGGCCTACAAACCCAGAACGAGCCCCTATGCGTTCCAGGGGCTTGGCGTGGATGGCCTGAAGATCCTGGGAAGGGTCCGGGATGCCACAGGGCTGGGGATCGTTACAGAGGTGATGGAGTCGGCGGAGGCTGAGATCGTCGCCGAGTACGCGGATATGCTTCAGGTGGGTGCCCGGAACATGCACAATTCCAAGCTCCTCCGTGCGCTTGCCCGGATCAACAAGCCCGTCCTCCTGAAGAGGAACTTCTCTGCCACATTCAACGAGTTTCTCATGAGCGCCGAGTATCTCCTCTCGGGTGGAAACAGCCGCGTTGTGCTCTGTGAGAGAGGCATCCGGACATTTGTCGAGTACACAAGAAACACGCTCGATTTGAACGTAATCCCGGCGGTCCATGAAGTGTCCCATCTCCCGATCATCGTCGACCCGAGCCACGGAACGGGGAGGCACGAGCTTGTCCTTCCCATGAGTCTCGCCGCTCTGGGGGCTGGAGCAGACGGACTCATCGTGGAAGTCCACCCCGAACCTGCCCAGGCTCTCTCTGACGGAGAACAGTCCATTACCCCGGACGAATTCGACCAGCTCATGTCCCGTGTCAGGACTCTGGCCGCTGCACTTGGCAGGGCATGAGAGACCTCCCCAGCATGGAGCACCATTCCTCCAGGTTTTCCCCCATGAAACGCACGAGACGATGAAAACGCTCTCCACACTGATCTTCTTTGCGGTGTTCTTTACCGTCTACGGGCTGGTCAACTACTACATCTTCACCCGTGGGTGGCAGGCGATGCCCCTGACGGGAGGGGGGAGGATCTGGTATCTCATAGTTTTCCTCTTTCTTGCGCTGAGTTTCATCGCGGGAAGATTTCTCGAGCGGGTGTGGCTCTCACACCTCAGTTCGCTCCTCGTCTGGGTGGGATCCTTCTGGCTTGCCGCGATGGTCTACCTCTTCCTTGCAGCTGTTCTGTTCGATCTCCTCCGACTGACGAACGGCCTTCTGCATTTTCTCCCCCCCTCCTCGCTTGATGCACACGGACCTGGCAGGGGGTGGTCTGCAATCGTTGCCCTCGGGTGCACGCTCCTTCTCCTCCTCGGGGGCTACCTGAACGCGTTGCATCCGGAAATCCGACGGATCTCTCTCACGGTGGCAAAACCCGGCATGGGCGATTCGACGCTCCACATAGTGGCAGCCTCTGACATACACCTTGGCACGATTGTCGGACGTCACCGGTTCGACCGGATAGTCCGGACAATAAACGCACTGGAGCCCGATCTCATACTGCTGCCGGGAGACGTCGTTGACGAAGATCTGGCTCCTGTCATCCGGGAGAATATCGGAGAGAGCCTGCGTCTGCTCAGATCCAGGTATGGTGTTCTCGCGGTGACGGGGAACCATGAGTACATAGGAGGTGCCGAGGAAGCCTGCTCATACCTGGAAGCCCACGGCGTGCATGTCCTGCGTGACACCGCTCTCCGCCTTGCGAACGGCGTGACTATCATCGGCCGGGAGGACCGGAGTATTCAACAGTTTTCCGGGAGAAAGCGGAAGCCCTTGAGCGTACTCCTGGCCGGCGTCGACCGCTCGTCCCCCATGATCCTCATGGACCATCAGCCATTCGGACTGGAGGAGGCGGCGAATGCAGGCGTTGACCTCCAGCTCTCGGGCCATACGCACCACGGTCAGCTGTGGCCATTCAACTTCATTACGCGGGCGGTCTATGAGGTGAGCTGGGGATACGTGAAGAAAGCCGGTACGCATATCTACGTGTCGAGTGGAGTCGGGACCTGGGGACCACCTGTGCGAACGGGGAACAGGCCGGAGATTGTGAGCATCAGATTGGCGTTCAGCGGGACAGGACGGTAGCGGGGGGCGAGGGAAGAGACCACCACGCCGGGCGGAGGGCATCAGGACGAGGGGCAGCTGCTGAGGTCAACCCTTCTCGAGGAGACGTGAGGAAACTGGGAGATCCCATCCCGCAATGGTCGACGTGATGCCCGGCAGCGACCCGAGGAGCCAGAGCGATGCGCCGGGAAGGAAGACCAGAATCGTGACGCAAGGGGGGGAATGCCCCCGGTACAGTCAAGTATTGCCCGTCCCCATCCCTTGAGCGACCGCAATGCAATTGCACCTGGGGTATTTGAGATGCCTTCTATGACGGAGAATGTCCGAGAATGAGTGTCAACGTCACGGCGCCGCCCATCGGGCGCTTCAGCGTCACCGTGCCTGCGAGCAGACTGAGAGTAGAGCTCATGATCTTCCATGCGCATCGCCGCTCCTTCTCGTGGCGAACGCCTCAAAGAACCTGAAGAGAGCTCCGGAAACAAGCACCCAGGCGACTAACATGACGATGCCTGCTGGTGCGGCAAGCGAATAGTCAATGGCGCATCTGCCCGCGATGAGATACAGCATTCCCAGAACAGGAAGCACCCCCCAGCCCTTCCTCATCTCCTGGGCGATTGCGGTTGACGGTGCCTCGATCACGGGCGTCTCTCCCGGCTGTCTCTGTCCGAGGGTTGACGTTGTGGTACATCCGGGAGTGAAAGGCGAGACCAACCGTACTATGGAGCGCGAGACGGTGCACCTCAGGCAGAAGCCCGACTGTTCGGCAACGGAAGACGTTCTGGAGGTCTCATGAGGCAGGCACCGATCGCTTCACTGCTGCTCTGCAGCCTCCTTCTCCATGTCAGTCCCTCCGAGGGTGAGGTTCTGATCGCTCCGGTGGAGGTGGGGGGGTTTTCCGCCTTGACCTCATACGGGGAGCTGGGGAGCTTCCTCCGCGACCTGGAGTCTCGCCCCGGATTCCAGGTCCAGTCGATCGGACGTTCCCGGCAGGGAAGGGAGGTGTTGGCCGTCCGTCTCGGCAGCGCAAAGTCCGCCGAACCGGATGGCGGCAGGCTCCGGATCCTTCTGTTTGCGCAACAGCACGGTGACGAGCCGTCCGGAAAAGAGGCCCTGACGTTGTTCCTTGCCCGATGCGCCTCGGGGGAATACGATGAGGAGCTCCAGATGGTCAACATCATGGTGATTCCGCAGGTGAACCCTGACGGGGCAGAACTCCGCCAGAGGCTGACGACGGACAGCATCGACCTGAACCGCTCCCACCTCCTCCTGAATTCGCCGGAAGTCCGCGGACTGCACGATCTGTTTCTCGCGTGGATGCCGGAGGTAACCGTCGACATCCATGAATATGGCTCGTTCACGGATCCGTGGGTCCAGGCGGGAATCATCAAGACGGGTGATGTGCAGATGGGACTCCTCTCGAATCTCAACTGTTCCGAAGCGATCAGGGCGTACCAGAAAGAACGGGTCCTCCCATTACTCAGGTCGCATCTCGAAGAGAGAGGATTCTCCTTCCACGAGTACCTCGTTGGGTCTCCTCCAGGCCGTATCCGGTACAGCACGACGGAGATCAACGATGGCAGGCAGGGTTTTGGGATGTTCAACACCATGTCCTTCATCCAGGAGGGGAGGACCTGGCGGGCGCTGGACGACCAGCTCGAACGCAGAACACGCTCTCAACTGGCTGCCCTGGAGGGCCTGGTGCGATACTGTGCTGAGTTCGCCGGGGAGATACAGTCGCTTGTCACCGCTGAACGCCAGAGGCTGAGCAATCGCGCCGGGAGCAACTTTGTCACTATTATGGAATATGGAGGCAGCGGGGATTCACTCCTGATCCCCGCTCTGGATCTCACTTCGAACAGGGAAGTCACCTGGAGGGTAGAGCCGTTTCACGGCACGGTCCGGGCGATTGCGTCCTGCAACCTCCCATTGGCCTACGTGGTGCCGCGGGAGCTGACCGGCATTCTGGATCTGCTGCGCGCGCATGGTACAGCTATGGATACGATCCGGCGCATGACGACGACACCAGGGAAGGTCTTCCATATTGACAGCCTCACGACCCAGATCCTGCAGGACGAGGATCACCTGCGGGTATGGGGCGGCGGTTTTGCCAGGAGAGTGGTTCTTCGTCCCGGGGACATCGTTGTCCCGGTGAATCAGGCGCACTCGCTCCTTGTCGCGACGCTCCTCGAGCCTGAATCGATGTGGGGGCTGTCGCGGTACCGTCAGTTTGAGCAGCTCTTCCAGGGCGCACACTATCCCATTATGACGCTCCCTGTGTTGCGATGATGGCGGCGGCTTCGTTGCGTTTCTCTGGACGAAACGATAGATTGTCTCTACGGTGGGTGATCGAGCGGCCATAGTGCTATCCCTTCTCCTCGTCGGATGCGCCGGTTCGCAGGAGAGAACGCAGGAGAGCTACGGCTACACGACATGCATGACGATTGATCAGATCGAGGAGCTGCGGTCAGTAGAGGCGCTGCTCCCCATTGCGCCGGACAGTGTCGTTGAACGATACCGCCGGTACACACCCGACACCTTCTACCGGACCTTCCAGCCGACGATCCTCCAGGTTGCGCAGTACATCGATTCGATGAACAGCGCACTCGACCCGGATGTGAGAATCGATACCCTCGCCATCGATCATACCTTCGAGCATATCGGTGAAGCGGCCCGTCTCGGAGGACGCCTCTACCTCTCCAGCAGCTACTTCTTCATGTTCGAGAGTCCAGCTGTTCTTCGGTCAGTGGTGGCGCACGAGTTCGGTCACATTCACTATGAGTTGCTGTCGGATGAGCAACATCGGGAGCTTGAGGATGTCTGGCGCCGGCTGGAGCAATCCGCGCTCTTCTATGTGTTTCATGACGGAGAGTACTCGGCAAATGCCCGATTCGGAGGTCACCCGGAGGAAAGCCCGGAGGAGCTCTTCGCATCCGCGTTCAACCTCTTCCGCAATAACGAGGAGGAGCTGGCCGCACGCCTGGAGTATGTGGATCGGCGGCACCACGAACTGGTGCGCCGTCTGAGAGTCCTTGCGCTCCCCTCGGCACCGGGGGAGGCCAGCAACCGCGCAGAAAGCCCCCCTTGAGACGGCCCTGCCGCCCTGGCCTAACAATTCCGTAACATTTCAATAGCATTCACTTCACACTAAAAGGGTACGTTCAGGTGAACCCTACAACCGCGCCTGCTCCGGTGCGGAAGCACGGGGCCACTGATTGTCTGCCAACTCCACAGAGGCGATGCATGCGGCCATTGATGATCGCTCACATCTCTGATCTCCACCTGCATGGGCAGTACAGGTGGGAGAATATCCGCAAGACAAAGCGGCTCCTGGAGTACATAAGCCGGAAGCAGGTGGATCATCTGGTCGTTACAGGTGATATCACCTCCAACGCAGACGTGCATGGATGTGATCTCGGGAGGTCGTTGTTTGCGGGGGTTGGACTGCTTGACACGACGCGGTTATCGGTTGTCATCGGCAATCACGACATCTATGGAGGCGCGCACACGGCGGAAGACATTCTCATGTTTCCCCATCGGTGTCGGACAACCGATTACGACGCGAAGGTGACAGAGTTCAGAGAGCACTACCAGGAAACATTTGAGCGATGCATTGTTGCGTCGCAACCCCGCGTCTTTCCGTCTGCAAAGCTCGTCGGCGACGCTCTGATCGTAGGCCTGAATTCGATCGCCCGCTACTCCGGCATCAAGAACCCGCTGGGTGCAAACGGCAAGATCGACGACCGGTAGTTTGACCGGCTCAGCAGAATCCTCTCATCTCCCCTCTTCAGCGACAGGCAGAAGATCATTCTGGTTCATCATCACTTCTCCCCCACCGAGGGTCTCGGCTCCGGAACGATGCACAGCATCTGGAACGGCAAACGATGGAACTGCGGGGAAAGAATGACCTGCTGGAGCTGTTTCGGAGGAACGGCGTGAGGATCGTGTTGCACGGACACGATCACAGGAACGCACAGTACAGGAGGAAGAGTGTGCGCTTCCTCAATGGTGGGGGCTCGGTCATCGACCGGGAGGGAGGAGGGTTTCGTGTCAACCTTCTCCATCTCTGGCCCGATGGGATTCTGTCGGAGATACACCGACTCCCCGAGCAGTCGGGCCTGCCGGTCCGCACCGCCGAGATCATCGAGCGTCGTGAGATCACCGAGCCTGTGGCCGCGTAGTTCCTCCCTAGCACCCGTCCCCTGAGGCATGAGGACCGGGGGTTTCAATCCCCTTCCGAACCGGCCGGTTCTCTCCGTCTGTGAAGACCACAGTAGGCCGGAAACTGTCGGTCATCGACTCAGGAACGTCAGCAAACGCTGCCACGATGAGTATCTCGCCGGGGGAGGCAAGGTGGGCTGCCGCTCCGTTGACGCAGATGCTTCCCGTTCCCTCGATCCCCGCTATGGCGTACGTCTCAAACCGGGTTCCGCGGGTCACGTTCCACACGCTCACTGCTTCGTATTCTTTGATGTCGGCGAGCTCGAGGAGCTCCGGAGGGATGGTGAGACTTCCTTCATAGTGGAGGTCTGCATCGGTGACCACGACACGGTGGATTTTTGCTCGAAGCATCCTGCGGTAGGTTTCCAATATCGTCTCCGGATCTGACTGGGAGCCAGCTGCTCACGGAATCTAGGAAGAAATTCCGATCCACACAAACACCGGGACGTTCCCATCGGTCCCCCCTCGGCGGCAGGCTGAGGGGATCGTCTGGCGACTCAGTTGGCGGAGGCTCGGAGACTGAAGCGTGGGATTGTCACCCTGAAGGATTCCCCGTTCGATCGCAGCATCAGATAGGTGCCGTCCATCGATCCTTCGAAGGTTTCGAGGATGCAGTAGCTGTTGTACTCGTGGGCTTCTCCCGGGGGGATGACCGGCTGTTTCCCGACGACTCCCTCTCCGTCGACCTCCTTGATGTCCCCCAGGGCATCACGGATAAACCAGTGCCGGCGAAGGAGTTGAACGTCATCGATTCCGTTGTTCTCGATCCTGACGAAGTAGGCAAAGACGAAGCGCCGGGCAAGAACGTCAGACTGCCCGTCAAGATACACCGGCTGGACGATGACGGTGATATCCTCGGTGGTAGCAACGTACGGATTCATTGGTGTCGGACCTCCCCTGTCCGTGCGGAAGCGTAGTGCGGGTGGTGGGTTCTTACAGATGGAAAGCTACCACGGTAATTTGTAGAAAAGATCACCCGAGGTCAAGGCCTAGAGCAACTTTTTTTTGACGGAGTGCCCTCGAACACAGAACGATGTATGGAAATGGGTGATGGGTGACTGTTGGGCTAGAAACTGAAACCAAGACCTGCGTTGACGAACAGGCCCTCCACCGATTGGGCCGCTACAGCGGAGAAGAGAAATTCCCGGCTCAAGGGGGCGAACCAGAGCCCGAGACCAGCATTGGTGTGCCAGTTCCCCTCGGACTCGCCCTTCCACCAGACCCGTCCGGCGTCGGCAAGAAGGATCAGTCCGATGTCAGTCGGAATGATGATGTAGTACCTCCCCAGTGACAGACGGACTTCGACAGACCCGAAGAGGGAGGCATCGCCCGTGAATCTCTGTGAGTAGTACCCGCGCAGAGACTGCCCACCCCCCAGGGACGCTGCCTCGTATACCGGGGGAAACCCGAAGATCTTCTCTCCTCCCGCGCGGAGCGCCAGCTCGACGTCCGTTAGGAGCCTGCCTCCAAGGTGGAAACGAATGTCGCCCGTCACCTTCTGAAAAGGCTCTTTCTCTGTAAACAGATAGAAGTGATTGAAGGCCGAAAGATAGAGGTAGACGCCGGAAGCTGGAAAGGTCCCATGGCCCCGGGTGTCGATCCGGAACTGGAGTCCGATCCCGGTATTCGCCCTGTTGTCATCAAGCGTGTCCAGGCCCTCGTCCTGGTATTTTCTTCTCTCTGTCCCTCGGACTCTGAAGTGCTTGAACCAGAGACCGAGCCCCACGGTGCTTCTCCCGAACAGGCTGTGGTAGAGCGTTGGCTGGAGCCAGAATTCCTGAGAGGGAACTCTGTAGAAGTCGCTCTCCTCCTGAACCGGGTCCCGCGGTGCGTTGTTTCCCAACCCGTAGAAGTTTCTGACTTCCAGCTGGGAGAAGTGCGTGTAGAGATCCAGGGAGAGCGTCCTGCTCAGCTGGGGCATCCCGAGCGTGTAGACAAGTTTGACCCTGCCGGTGGCAATCGCTATGCCCCCGACGAGCTGCATCCGGAATGCGTAGGGGAATTTCCTGAATCCGAACTCGTAGAGGATCGGCCCGGCCCCGAGCAGAAGGCCGTCCTCAGGTGTCAGGCCAAAGAGCGTGCCCAGTCTCCAGTCGTGGCCGTAGTCCCGTGGCGGCTCATAGAGACGCATGAATTCCTCTCTCCAGCCTGGGACGGTTGCGTCATCGTTTGTCTCCCCACTGGTCTCCTGGGATACTGCAACCGATCTGCAGGCGATCAGGATGGAGATGAGAGTCAGATATGTCAGATGCCTTCTCATCGAGGGCCGGTCTCCCGAACCGGGCGTATCTCTAGTATTGAAATCCGCCCCCGGGGACGGGTGTGTACGGATCTGTGTCTACGGACGTGCTGCGACCTGCAACGATGGTGTTCTTTCCGCGGTCGTCGTAGAAGTAGGTCATTGTCTCAGCCTCAGGGATAAACGGGATGATCCCAAGGAACCACCCCTTGACGAGGGATTCGTCGATGAGTTCGTCATCGCCTTTTCCACCTACTACCCGGACGGGAATGCTGCATTCCACAGTCCCCCGCACCCTCACCCTGTCATCCTTTCCCAGTGTGTAGAGCCGGATCTCCTTCGTTTCATTCCGCTCGAAGATACGGTGGTAAACAGGTGTTCCTTCCTTATCGCCCGTGTCCTTGTCCCGGCGCCACGCCGTTACCTCGACGCGCTCGTCATCCAGCCGTAGAACCTCCACGTACTCCTGCTTGTCGCTCAGGTAGATGTCGACATAGTCGGCGAGCTGTTGGTAGTACTGCGACGCGGCTTCCGCGAACGCATCACGCCTGGATTTCAGCGCGTGTTCCAGACGGGCTCCGTCCAGCGCATAGTACGCGGGCGGGAGCCGTCTAACCGCCCCCTCGATGATCACGTCCGTGAGATGGTTGATGAACGAGGTTGCCACGCTGTCCCAGGTCTGCCGGTCAACCCCTACCAGGAGGCGGCGATCGAGGTATCGTCCTGAAAAACTGATCTTGGAGATGCTGTGGAAGCGGTCGTCGAAGTGCTCAAATTGGCTGATGCTCATCTTTGCTATCCAGGGGAGAAGCCCGTCCAACCGCACAAACGCCTGGTCCCGATCAAGCGGGATGGGGTACCAGACCTTTCGCCCACTGCGAGTGACGCGGCCCCACTTCCACTGCTTCACGTGACGATCCCAATCATTGACATAGATGTCCAGGAATCGAGCGGTGAGGAACCGGAGGGCATCAGGCCTGTCTTCACTGTCATTCTCCATCCCCCGAAACATCTTCATGGTGTTCTGGACCTTGTCGAAGCCCATGTATCCATCCTCAGGATAGACCTCAAACACCCCCAGGAGACCCCCAAAGAGGCTCCTGAACTCCCCTAGCGTCTCGTCATCGGGCAGGTAGACGAGGCGTGCCTGGAGATTCGGAACGCCAACGGCACCGGCAAGGGAGTCCACGACGACTGCCCCGGCGGGGTGGGATGTGCTGATGTGATCCTGTGCGATGTCATCCGCGAATGTGCCCTGAAGCTCGTAGGGGAGGACGGCGCTGGGGTCTTTGTTTGTGGAGCGGAACTTGTACATTCGGCCGTCGGCCCCCCGGAACTTCAAGGATTTTGTCTGGAACCCCCCCCCGGCCTCGGTTGGGGTCAGGCCCCCGGCAAACGTGGTCAGATCAAGCCGCTCCACCGCTATGCTGGTTGTCCAGAGGTTCCTGTAGTGGCTTCCGAAGAAGACCTGGTGGAACCATCCTGCCTCGTACTCCGACCCGGCAATCACCCGGATTGAATCGGAGCCAATCCTCTCATCCCGGAGCACCTCCGTCTCAGGGAATGCGGAGCTCTTCTCCGAAGGGGCGCACCCCGGCGGTCCAAGTGCCAGCAAGCAGAGAGAGCCGGCCCAGAGTATGATCGTCGCCAGGCTGGATATGGTTGTCGACACGATAGCCAGATAGGAAGGGATTGGGCTAGCATGATAGTCTCTCGCTCTGAAAAAGTCCAGTCCGCACCCCGAGAACTCTTCTCGAGGGTATTCATCATCCGGGCGAGAGCGGGAGAAGCCGCCAGATTCTGCTTGCCTGGGAGAGCGCGATTGCGTAAGTTTATGCCGGCTATTCGGTTAGAGGCCTCATCCCTGGATACCTGCGACGATGGTGGAGACGAATCTAGAGAATATACGGCTTGAAGACCGGGATCTCAGCTGGCTCTCATTCAACCAGAGGGTTCTCCAGGAAGCGGCGGACCCCGACGTCCCCCTGTACGAGCGCATCAAGTTTCTCGCCATTTTTTCGTCCAACATTGATGAGTTCTTCCGCGTGCGGGTAGCGTCGCTGAGGGCGTTGATTCGGCTGAAGAAGAAGGCACAGAAGCAGCTCGCGTTCGACCCGGAGATCCTTCTCAGGCGCATTTTGAGAGTTGTCGACCGCCAACAGGAAGAGTTCGGATCGGTGTATCGGTCCGGAATCCAAGAAGATCTGAAGAAGCAGGAGATCTACCTGGTGACCGGAGATGAGCTGGATGAGACACAGGAGCGTTTTGCCCGATTGTTCTTCCGGAGGGAAGTGAAACCGCTCCTGGAGGCACGATTTCTCTCAGGATCGTCTGAGAAACCTTTCCTGGAAAACCGCCACCTCTATCTTGCAGTACAGCTGACTGCCAAGCCGCCCATTCTCCCGTCGTCGGCGCGGAAGAAGAAAGCGAGGAACCGCTACCAGTACGCCCTTGTTGAGGTGCCGTCACACAGACTCGCCCGATTCATCGAGCTTCCCGATCGTGAGAACCGGCACTACATCGCCTTCCTGGATGATGTCATCCGGCTATGCCTCCAGGAGGTCTTTCCGAACCATGACATTCACGGGGCCTACGCGATCAAACTGACGCGGGATGCAGAGCTCTACATTGATGACGAATTTTCGGGTGATCTTCTCGAGAAGATCAAGAAGGCGCTGGGGAAGCGGAGCGAAGGGGCCCCGTCCCGTTTTCTCTACGATACAGACATCTCGAAGAGTTTTCTTGCGATTCTCACCGACGCGTTCGACCTCAGGAAGGAGGATCTGGTGCGGGGTGGAAGGTATCACAACTTCCACGATTTCTTCCGGTTGCCGAATCCGGCCGGACCTCATTTGGAGTACGAGCCGATGCCCCAGCTGCGGAGGGAGGTGTTCGGCGCAAGCGGGGGGATCTCTGCTGCCGTTCGGTCGCGGGATGCGTTGGTCTACTACCCGTACCACGATTACGACCCTGTAATTCGATTCCTGGAGGAAGCGGCTGATGATCCCGCAACCCGGTCCATCCACGTAACGCTCTACCGTGTTGCAGAGCAGTCCTTGGTCCTGGAGCAGCTGCTCAGGGCAGCGCAGAGGGGGAAGGACGTGGTGGCCTTCTTTGAGGTAAAGGCGCGGTTTGACGAGGGTTCCAACATCCGGTGGGCTGAGGAACTGGAGAGAGCGGGCGGCCGGGTCCTCTACAGCCTGCCAGGCCTGAAGGTCCATGCGAAGCTCTGTCTCGTGACCCGGGATGGGGGCGGAGACGCCGATCGGCTCGCCTACCTGAGCACGGGCAACTTCAACGAGACGGCGGCCAGGCTCTACACCGATTTCGGCCTGTTTACGGCAGATGTTCGGGTCACCTCAGAGGTTGCACAGGTGTTCGACATTCTCAGCAGGCGCACTAATGAGGGGAGATTCGAGGCACTCCTGGTGGCCCCGTTTACCATGCGAAGCCGGTTCGTCGAACTCCTTGACGAGGAGATCCGCGCTGCCCGAAAAGGTGAGGAGGCCTTTCTCATCGCGAAAATGAACAGCTTGCAGGACCCGGCAATGATTGCCAAGCTCTATGAAGCGAGTTCAGCCGGGGTGCAGATATCCCTAGTGGTGCGCGGCATATGCAGCCTCCTGCCGGGCGTGAGGGGTATGAGCCAGAACATTCGTGTTCTCAGCATAGTTGACCGCTTCCTTGAGCACGCACGTGTCTTCTGGTTCCACCACGGGGGTGAGGAGTTGATGTTCCTTTCCTCCGCGGACTGGATGGAGCGAAACCTCAAACGACGCGTTGAAGTAGCATTTCCCGTCTATGACAAGACGATTCAGGAAGAGCTCCAAGAGATCCTCCGCCTCCAGCTGCGGGACACCGTGAAAGCACGTGCCGTGAATGGGCGTCAGGACATCGCGCACCGGCTCGAGGGTAAACCGCTCCGGTCCCAGTATGCGATCTACGATTATCTGCGGGAAAGGCGCTAGAGGTGGCGCGGCTCCCCGGCAGGGCCGAACGGACATCCGATTGGAGATCTGTATCGATAGCTCATCATGTATATGTGGAGGAAGACACCATTGCGTACAATCTGGGCACTCACCCTTGCACTCATGATCATTGCCCTCCAGGCCCGGCCGGTCGCGGCGGAATCCCTGCGGGATCTCTTCAAGAAAGTCAGGCCCTCCGTGGTAGTCATCATGACGGAGGAAACCCTTCCTGAGCCTGCGTGGGAGGAAGGCGCACCAACCAAGGCCGGCGGTCTCGGATCGGGAGTGGTTATCTCCGAAGACGGGAAGATACTGACCGCCTCCCATGTTGTCCATTTGGCGGACAGAGTTGCTGTCCGGTTCGGGGACGGCAAGACTCTCCCTGCGCGCATCCTCGGCTCTGAGCCGAGTGCGGACATCGCGCTCATCAAGGTAGAGCAGGTTCCAGATGGTGTCGTCGTTGCTCCGATGGCAAATTCCGACAGTATGGAGGTCGGGGACGACGTCTTTGTTGTTGGAGCGCCCTACGGGCTCACCCACTCACTCTCGGCAGGACAGATCAGTGGCCGGCATGCGCCGAAGACGTACCACGGGGGCTTCACCCTCGCCGAGTTCTTCCAGACAGACGCGTCCATCAACAAAGGGAATTCCGGCGGACCGATGTTCAACATGAAGGGGGAGGTTGTAGGGATCGTCAGTCACATTCTCACGCAATCGGGTGGGTTCGAGGGGCTGGGTTTTGCCGTGACGTCGAATCTCGCGCGCAAGCTCATGCTCGAGGAGCGGACGTTCTGGGGTGGTGTTGACGGGCACCAGGTAAGCGGTGATCTTGCAAAGGCTCTCAACCTCCCCGTGCCGGTCGGGTATCTGGTCCAGAGAGTGGCGAAAGGTTCCTTCGGGAACACGCTGGGGTTAGAGGGGGGGACTGTGGAGGCCATCATTGATGGTGAGAAGATCTACCTCGGTGGAGATGTTATTCTGGAGATGCAGGGGGTGAAGGTTGGCGAGGAGTTTGCCGATGAACTCCTCCGGAAGAGAATGGAACAGCTGACAGCAGGGAGCCTGATCACCGTGACGGTCTGGCGGTGGGGACAGAGGAAAGAGCTAATGCAGCGTTGGTATCCAAAGGAGTAACCGATGGCACTGAAATTTAAAGAACATCACTTCATCTGGCTCTTCTTTGCCTTGTTCCTCTTCATCCTGCTGGCATCCGCCTCAACAGAGACCTACCTGCTTTCAGGGGCAATGTACACGTTCGTCCTCCTCGCGGCGGTCTACAGCACGATCGAGAGAAAGAAGTACTGGGTTCCCATCGCTCTCTTCTTCCCGGCAATCAGCATGACCTGGGTGAGCCGATTGATCGAGTCGGATGTGGTGCAGATCGTCGGTGAGATAATGCACATTGCCTTCTTCGTCTACGTCATTGCGAATGTCCTTCGTTTCATCTACCGTTCAAAGAGGGTCAACGCCAATGTCCTCTTCGCGGGATTGTCTCTCTATCTGCTCCTCGGGCTGTCTTGGGTCTCCGTCTACCTTCTGGTGGAGGGATTCATTCCGGGCTCATATGTCGGCGGCATGATTGAGGGGGCGTCACGAAACCTCATGGCCAGCGAATTTCTCTACTTCAGCTTCGTCACACTGACCACGCTCGGATACGGGGATATCACACCCGTCTCTTCAGTTGCCCGATCGCTGGCCGTGCTGGAAGCTGTCACCGGCGTTCTTTCGCTTGCGATCATCATCGCCAGACTCGTTAGTGCGTGGGAGGGCGGGGAGCGAAAATCCTAGGCATGGTGTCACATTGACGATTCGGCTTGTCCATATCTTCCTTATCGGGATCTCCGTTCTCACGGTGGGCTCACTTCTCTCCGGCGGAGGAGGCGCTCATGCTCCGGGAGGAAACGCCGTGTTCGTTCTGGCATCCGCCCAACAGGGGGAGCCGCAGGATGGTCAATCGGAATCGCCGGATGCAGCGTCCGCTCCACATGCGGAGAACGGACACACCGACACGTTCAGACCGATCCTCCTCGCCCTCGCCCTCATCATCATCGCGGCCATAGCCGGGAGATGGATTGCCTCCCAGTTGAACATGGCTTCTGTGCTGGGCGAGTTGCTCATCGGCGTTCTCGTAGGGAACATCGGCTACTGGATCGGGGCACCGCTCCTTGTTGTCGTCATGCACCTGGATAGCGTGGGGCAGCTGGGTGACCTGGTCTGGTCGGCGGGAATCTCTATCCCAGAGGCCGCGCAGCAGATCTTCACTGCGGAAGAGCTTGCTCCGGATGGTGTCGGGACGCGTATCGTTCACCTGTTTTCCGGGCCGGCCGCAAATGACCTGATGGTCATGACCTATGCTCTCTGGCTCTTCTCCAACCTGGGGGTGATTCTCCTCCTGTTCATGGTGGGTCTGGAGTCAAGCGTGAGTGAGATGCTCGGAGTTGGACCCAGGGCGCTCATGGTGGCGGTCGCGGGAGTCGTTGCTCCATTCGCGCTCGGTTTCCTGACAAGTACGCTCCTCATCCCCGAAGGTGGTACGCCGATGCACCTTTTTCTCGGCGCCACCCTCTGTGCGACCAGTGTGGGAATCACCGCACGGGTGTTTCAGGACCTCAAGAGAATCCAGACCAGGGAGGCGAAGGTTATCCTCGGCGCCGCCGTTATCGACGACGTGCTGTGTCTCATTGTGCTTGCGATCGTTGCCGGGATAGTCGCGACTGGCTCACTCCACATCCTGGAGATCGGGAGAATCGTGCTGGTGTCGTTCGCCTTTCTGGCCGTGGCCATCCGGTTCGGTGAGAGGATATTCCACTGGCTTATCATGAAGACGAGCCGGTTTGAGAAGGGATGGCTCAAGCTCCTCTACCCGCTCGTCCTCGTCCTGCTGACCTCATGGCTGGCGAGTATGCTGGGACTTGCGTCGATCGTCGGCGCCTTTGTCGCGGGTCTCCTCCTGAAGGACTCCTACTTTGGCGAGAGTCCTCAGTTTCGTATGACCATGGAAGAGTTGATCGCGCCTCTGGAGAAGCTCTTCGCACCCGTATTCTTCGTGCTCATGGGGATGCAGGTGAACCTCTCCACGTTTGGGGAGCTGGATACGGTCCTCCTCGCGGTAGGGTTCATCGTCGTGGCCATCATCGGGAAGGTGGTTGCGGGCTACACCGTCAGGGGGCTTGACCGGCTTACCGTAGGGATCGGGATGGTCCCCCGCGGAGAGGTGGGGCTTATCTTTGCCAGCGTCGGGAAAGGCCTGGGGGTTGTCTCTGATTCCGTCTTCTCGGCCATTGTCATCATGGTCATGGTGACGACCCTCATTACACCCCTCGCTCTCAAGTGGTCGATTGCCCGGGGCGAAAAAGAAGCTACCGAAGCGGCCTCCCCATAGACTGCTACCCTCTCACCATCCTTCAGATCCCGGATCACCTTTGAAGGGGCCGAGGATATTCCCGGTTATCCAGCCTCCGTAGAATCTTCCGGGTTGCGGTGTAACCTGCTCACCGTTGACGAAGCACGCGTCCAGCGGACCGGCGTAGAAGGCGAAGCAGTCCTTGATCGGGGAAAAAGGCGGGGCAGGATCGGGGTAGCTCCAGGCAACCCGCTCCTTGAGACGGCCACCCACGGCGAGGTCGTAGTACCGGGCTCGACCCTTCCATTCGCACCACGAGATACCGGGGCTCTTCCTCAGGTGCTCGTGCCGGAGATCATCCCGAGGAATGTAGTAGACGGGCGGGTGGCTGGTCTCCAGAACCCTCTTCGCTCGCCTTGTATCGGCAATCTTCACTCCGCCGAAGATAATCTCTATGCGTCCACCGAAGCTCTCCAGCCGAGGGGGACGGGGATAATCCCAGACGGATTCCTCATGTTCCCCGGGGGGGATGCGCTGTGGGTGCATGCTCTCGGCTCCTCAGTATTGGATAGTCTCTCTCCTGCAGGCCCAACACCGATCCCCGGGGAGAAATTCCACCCAGCAGGCTCTCTGGGGAGCGGAGAGATCCCGGTTACGATTCAGGCGGGGGAAGGAACAGAATGACATCGCCGAACGCCAGATCCAGCTCATGCAGTGTCTCTGACGGCCCCTCGCCCCAGGGCGCCATTGGAGTCGGGAGCCTTACCGTTCTCTTCCCGCTGGACGTTGCCACGAGGAGTGCCGCCTCCTTGGCGCCGATCACGATGTCGGGCGATGTGCTCCAGAGGCCCGCGCCGGCCTGACGCGCGAGCCACCGGAGGATCTGCTGGGGAAGCGGGGCGGATCCGACATAGACGGAGTTCCAGCCGTCGTGCGCCTTCCATGCGAAGGCAACCTCTTCGGTGTCACTCCACCAGCCGAGAGGACGTGCCGAGGTATCCTCGACGGCGAACCGTGGCCATCGCATCTCGTTGACGCCGAAGGTCATTTCGATTGAGACCTCTCCCGGAATGCGCGCCTGGATCAGCATCGGACCCGGCTCTTTGATGAGGCGGAACCTAATGCCGGTGAGCCTTTGCATCTGTTCGGGATCTGCCTTCTCAGGTGTCAGGAACCCCGGAGCGTAGTACCAGACGACGGTGGCGCCGCTTCCGGAGAGCATCGATCTGAGGCGGCTCACATCATCGGGCGAGAGGGAAAAGAGGTTGACCATGAGAAGCAAGGGGTACCGGCCGGGATCTTCAGCAGTGAGGTCGGCCCTGTAGAGGAAATCCACCGGGGCTCCGATCCGATGGAGCGCTCTGGCCTGTGATGCCATGAACCAGTGCGTGAAGAAGTCCAGGTTTTCGCCGCCGAACCGAAACGGCGATTCGGCGTACCAGTGCCGGGTATAGAAGAAACTCCTCGCGTCGTAGACGGCCGCGATCCGAGCTACTGACTGCAGATCCAGCGACTTGCGTTGCTCTCCGAGTCGAACGAAGCGCTCGACCTCTTCGATGATGGGACCGTCTGCATACCAGCTCTTTCCCGTTCTCATCACGGGGCCGAAATCAAAGAGCCACCCTCCGGTCCCGCGGGCAAACATCTGCCCCAAATCTCTCTGGAGGATCCGTTGCGTCCCCTCAACGGTCGTGGATCCCTCGCCGCCAACCATGCACTGTTCCCGCTCGATATCGGATCCTCCGGTGCCGTCAGGATTGACAGGCGGGGGCTCAAGGTACGTGCCGGCATCAATCTCCACGAAGTAGAGCTTCCCGTGCCGCTTCACCGATTCCAGCAGCACCCGGTACCCACCGTCTCCCCCCACTCCCCGCGATCGACCAAGCTCGTTGCCTGCATCATCCCGGACATCGTGCTCCCACCACTGTCTACCCTCGATGTTCGTGGTCTGGTAGGAGTAGGGGCCGGCAAGGAAATCGATATCCTTGCTGCTCAGGATCTTCTCGGGCGCGAGGTGGCCGCCATCCTGCATCCAGACGTTTTCCAGCTGATACCCGTAGAACGTCCCGCAGAGCACGCGGTGATGTGTCTCCTCTTTTGTGATGCGCGCGAAGCGAAGAAGGCTGTCGGCAATGATCTCTTCGTGGAACCTCCGGTAGTATGCGATGACCTCCTTCTCTTCTGCCGGATCCCGGAGCAGACCCAGGCGCGTCTGTTGTCGGGTCTCCAGGCCGGGGACGGTCCCCATCTTCTTCATCATCGGGTCGCTGTAGTCGGGTATGAACTCTGCCATGAAGTAGTGCCATTCGCCGTATATGCCGCTACCGATCTGGTACCCGATGAACCTGTTCCTGAGAGGAGAGGTTTCCACGAACCTCAAAAAGGCTTTGAGGAGTTTCTCCATGTCCGATTGCCACAGCTCAGAGGCAAACGAGGGCTCGTCCAGCTGAATACCCCACAGCCAACCTCCCTCGGGGTTTGGCCGGACGGGACGGTACTGGCGCCTCCCTTCAGCCTCCGTGGGGAGGGCGCATCGGATCAATTGATCGGGATGGGCCTCCTTCCACCAGCCGGGGACGTCGAGTAGGACCCTCGGGAGGAAGAAGGCATCGGGGTGCTCCGAGAGGAGTCCTGCGCAGTGGATCTCCAGGAAGGACCAGTCATACTGATCCGGTCGGGTCCATGCCGCGTTGAGGCCGATGACGGGGTGGAGGATCTGGATGCCGGCCTGCTTGAAGTATTGTGCGCTGGGCTCGAGCAGCCAGCTCCATGCAAGCAGGGGAAAGACCTCCTTTCCATTGACAAACAGCCGGGGAGCTCCCTTCGTGTCCCGTACTTCTGCCTGCGCAGGGTGCTCTCCGACGAGCTTCTGAATTTCAGGGTTCATAGGATTGCCTGGTTGTGCTTTTCGCGATTTTGCAATATAGCAACGATTTGTTATACTTTCAGCATCCTTTTCCACAGAGAGCAACTTTGCCCTTGCAGAGCTTCAGGGGACACATTCCGCTGGCAATACTGCTCGGCATCCTCTTTCCGCAGACCACCCTCTCTCAGGACACCCACTACTGGAATCTCCACTACGGGACCCAGTCTACTCTTCTGGGGGGCGCGGTTATCGGGAGTGTCGCCGACCTGAGCGCGACATACTACAACCCGGGTTGGCTTGCCCTCAAGAAAGACGCCGGCCTGATTCTGAGTGCACGGGTCTATGATCTCAATACCCTTGAGGTCGAGGGGGATGGCATCCAGAACAGGAAGATCTCGACGTTCCGCATCAGCCCGTCTCCCAGCCTGATCGCCGGCAGGCTGCCATCCGACTCGTTGATCGGCCAGAAGCTGACCTATTCCATTATCACGCGGCAGTCGTTCCAGAGTCAACTGGATACCCGGGGCGTTCTGGGGGTGGCTCCGGGATCGGTTCTCCCGGGCGGCGGGACTATCGCCGAAGAAGCTGTGTATGTCACGGATCTGGGTGAGTACTGGGGCGGGATAAGCTGGTCCACCCCCCTCGGTGATGGCGTGGGCTTCGGAGTGACATCCTACATAGCATTTCGGACTCAGTGGAAGAGGAGTGAATTCTCCTTCAAGGTCTTGCCAGAGGCGGAGGATCTCGCCAGCCTCGATCGCACAACAGACTACTCCTACTACAATGTGCGGCTGCTCTGGAAGGCCGGGCTTGCAGTTGACTTGTCACCCGTTCTCGTCGGTGTCACTGTGACCACTCCCAGCCTGAATCTCTTCGGCTCGGGCTCTACCTATCTGAATGCCTCGTCAGCCGGATTTGACATCGACGGGGATCGGGTCGCTGACCCCTTTCTGGGGGCCGACTATCAGGATGGGCTCTCCTCGAAGTACAGGAGTTCATGGGCAGTCGGTGCGGGAGTGGGCTACGTGTTTGGCAAGTTCAAGCTCAACCTCAGTGCGGAGTGGTACAGCGGCATCCCTTCCTATGCGGTACTTGATCCGGAGCCATTCGTCGTTCAGACGACGGGGGAGACGGCCGAAAACGATCTTACCGTTGAGTATGATCCCGTCATCAACTATGGATGCGGGGTGGAGTTCCTCGCAACCGAGACGATCGACTTCTATCTGAGCTACGTAACAGATTTCTCCGCTCACGTCCCCGGGACGAACACCAATCTCACTATCTCGAACTGGGATCTCCGGCACATCACAGGTGGAGGCGTTTTCAGCTTCGGCAGGGCCGATGTGACGTTCGGTCTTGGCTATGCCTTTGGAAGCAGCAGGACCCCGAAGGACGGAGTACCCCTGTTGGAAGATCTCCTCGAGAAGACTGGTCACACCTTGCCGGTCCTGACGGCGACATCCCGGCGGGTGAAAGTCATCTTTGCCTTCTCCTTCGCCCTCTGATCGCGCTGCCGGCAGCCCTTCGCCTCAGCTCTCGGTGAGATCCGGATGCTACGGCTCAGGCGTTGAAATCCAGTCCCTTCTGAGCACCTCGCGCTGCCATGTCCTCAGGTGTGCCACGATGTCCAGCCTCTCGCCAGCTGTCAGCCGGCGGTATTCTGATGTCCCCCTGCCCCAGGAGGGCATCGCGGTTCCCCGCCTGCCGAGCGTGAGAGTGGCCAGGAGAAAGCCATTGGTGGCTCCGCTGAGGAACTCCTGACTGTTCAGTGCAGGGGCCTTGATCCCTTCTCCGGCTCTGCCGTGACAGGTGCTGCAGAGCTCATGGTAGAGTTCCCTCCCCTGCAACGGTCTTCCCGTGCTTGCGCCGGGTGGGAGGAAATCAAGGAGGCTATCCTTCCTGGCTCGCATGAAGGAGATGAGGTCGCCGAGGTCGTCGGGGCCGAGCCGTTCCGCCCGTGTCAGATCCTCTCGCCAGCCGAACATCGGTGTGTGTGCTCTCCCCCTTGCGATGGTCTGCCCGATGTAGCCATCGGATGCCGCGGAGAGGAAATCGGGATTCAGAATGGCAGGTCCGATTCCTCCCTCCCCGAACCTCCCGTGACAGCGCGCGCAACGGGACGCATAGAGATCCTCACCCCGCCTGGAGTTTCCGCCTCCGATCCGAGGGAGAGAAAGACCGCGTGACTCCTTCTGCCATGACCTCAGGAGCAGGATCAGGGACGCGATCTCTCGCGGGGGGAGGGCCGACCAGGACGGCATTGCCGTGTTGGATCGTCCTATGACGATCGTCGAATAGAGGAACTCCTCCGATGCTGCACCAAGAAAATCCGGGCTGTTGAGGGAGGGACCTGGCCCCCCTTCTCCGGCCTCACCGTGACAGAGAGAACAGTTGTGGGCGAACGATTCCCTCCCCAGGAGCATTGATCCGTCCGCCTCTTTCACGGCTGCCAGTGACGGTCCTTTCGGTCTGAAACCTCTCACGTGATCGACTATCAGCTCGAGTTCCTCTGCCCGGAGCCCGGAGAGGATCGGATTCCACGATTCCATCCGGCTTGTTCCGCGGCCGCTCCAGATGGCATATTCGATCAGCTCGCGAGAGGCCACCGCCTGAAAATCCGGGTTCCCGATCGAAGGCGCTCCGTATGGATGCTCACCGAAGTCCCTCCCCGCTCCATCGCTACGGTGACAGGCCGAACAGGTAAGGAGATACGCCTCCCGGCCTGTGCGAAGAGATTGTCGGGATCTGAACTCCTGGAGAACCTCGGACGAGTAGTAGTCAAGTGGCAGAGAGGGGCTGAACTGCCCCAGGACAAAGGTGATGAGAGGTTCCATCTCACGCCCCGGCAGGTCAAATGCGGGCATGGAAGAACCGGGAGAGACTCCTCCGGGGTCACGAAAATGTTCCCTGTGCCAGTTGACGACGGAGTGATCGCCTTTGATGCGGCGAAAGCTGTAGTAGTGTCTTCCCTTTCTCCCCTGTTCGGTCAGATCCGGTCCCACGTGACCGCCCACGCCCCGGAGCTTGTGGCATCCCAGGCAGCCTTCACGGCGGACGAGTTCAAGCCCACCTCGAACCTTCTCCGTTCCGCTTGAGGGGAGCCCATTGACAAAGAGGGTGAGATGGCATTGAGCGCAGAGGGCCTCCACATACTGGAGTGAGGCAGACGGGTCGTGTCCCTCAACCCCGCAGACATCTTGAACCTCCAGAGCCCGCCCCTGACCCTTGTGGCAGAGCGTACAGCCGAACTTCTCCGGCGGGTGTGTGGTGAGATAGTCGCCGCTGTGGATTGAAAACGGGATCCGGATCCCGTCCATCGACGGATTCTCTATGCCCGCATGGCAGGTTATGCACCGGTCCACCCGGAGCTCACCGGGGAGGACGAGCTGTCGAACTTCAATCGGGGATCGCTCTGCCTCGGCGCGCTGCCGGTCGTTCTGGGCCCGGCCTGCGAGGATGGTTCGGTACTCTCGCTGCATCGCCTGCCACGGTCGGCCGAAGTGGTCGAAGGCAGCGGTGAGAGAGAAGACAGCAATGCAGATGATTGCCGAGACGAGCGCGAGGTACTTGTAGAACCTGATGAGTTTCTCTTCCATGAGCGAGCGTCCGGTTACGGTCCAGGCATCTGCGCGGGATTCCAGTAAAACTCCCAGTCCGGACCGCGGAACCAGAATCCGATTGCTGTGAACAGCAACATCCCCACGAGCGAGGAGGTGAAGAGCGAAATCACAGCAAGCCGCGTGGACCCGGTGCTGCGGAGTGTTCTCATCCCGAAAAGCAGATAGGCAAGCACAACGCAGGATCCCGGATTCAGCAGCATGTTCAGGAGGTCCGGGAGGCCCGGAATCCAATCATGAAGCCAGCCAAACCGTATCGCCACTCCAACAAGGCCGACCGTAATGAGGAGTGCGAAGAGGGCGGAGGAACCTGCGACCTGCCTGCCGGAAGCCCCGGAGAACCAGCGTCCGATATGGTCTTTCTCCCTGTCGAGGAACGGGATCACCAGGAGAAGAGTAAAGAACAGTAGCGGTATGGCAACCCCGCCGGCAAAGGCTGAGTACGAAACGAGTTCCTGCACACCCAGGAAGTACCATGGTGCTTTCGCGGGGTTCTCCGGTGCCGAAGGGTCGGCGATCTCCCTGAGCGGGGCATCCAGGAGGAACGAGGCTGTTGCAAGTGCCGCGATGGTGACCATGAGAACGGCTGCCTCAGCCCAGAGAGCCGCTGGCCACGCCAGGATGGAAGGCTCGCCTCCTGGACCGCTCCCGGAAGGAGTCCCGCCCCGACCGCGAAGAACGACCTCGTCTGCGTCTCCCGGCCGACTCAGACCCCCGTCCTTCCGGATTCTCCAGAGGTGGACCAGCATGAGAACGCCGGCCAGGAAGGGCAGGAGCACGATATGGAGCAGATAGAACCGGATCAGTGCCTCCTGCCCGACACTGTCCCCCCCCAGGAGAAAGGATTTAACGAACCCACCCGGGTCAAACCAGGCAGTAGTTCCTAGCATGTCGGTGAACTCCCGAACGGAACCGACAATGTTGGTCCCGATCGTCACTGCCCAGAAAGCAAGCTGATCCCAGGGGAGGAGGTAGCCGGTGAAACTGAGGAGGAGCGTCAGCAGGAGAAGAGAGACCCCGATCACCCAGTTCAGGCTCCGGCCCCGGGCGTAGGAACCGGTGTAAAAGACGCGGGCCATATGGAGGAGGACCGTCACTACCATTCCGTGTGCAGCCCAACGGTGCATGTTGCGGATGAACCGCCCGCCTGTCACCACATAGGTGATGTCCTGGATCGAGGAGTATGCCCGCTCCGCAGAGGGGACGTAGTAGAACATGAGGAGGACCCCGGTGACCAGGAGAATGAAAAAGAGGAAGAAAGACATCAGCCCCAGCCCCAGGGTATAGGCAGGGCGGAGACTGAAGGGGTGAATCCGGGACGCATGGTAGTGGAGAAAGAAGCTGCGGGAGACAGCGCGAGACCTCTCCCGGTCCGAGACACGCGGCTCCCTCCAACGGAGGAACCTCCGGGTTGCAGAGTCCCAGACCTCGCGGATGCTCAATTGGAGAATCTGGACCCCTCTTGCTGGTGTCTTCCTCACGTCCGGTCCACTCTTCTCATATGTGGAGTTCCTCTCCCGGCCCAACGCGCTCGTCGGGAAGTACCACGAGTTGGCCGTCGGGCGCGCGGCGTACCCTCAGCCAGTCCAGTGACCGCGCTGCCGGTCCCGAAAGGAGATCTCCCTGCTCATCAAACCGGGAGCCATGGCAGGGGCATCGAAATCCTCCTTCTCCCTTTCTCACCACGCAGCCCAGGTGGGGGCAGATTGCAGAAAGGGCGCTCACGGTGTGCCTCGCTCTGTAGAGAAAGAGATTGGATGCGGGGATGAAGGTGAATCTGTTCAGAGGGTAGGAACTGCTCTTGCCGAGTCTGATCGGGTGGGTCGATCTGATCGTGGGGGGGAGGGAGAGGTCGAGGCTTCCCCAGAGGACCAGGATCCCGGCGCCCGTCAGGGAGCCGGCTGCGATCTTCCCGAGGAATTCTCTTCTGGCAATGACGTGAGGCGCGTCATCCTGTTTGGGTTGATGCATAAGAGTCACGATGGATGGATGCGGGGAGGAAGATTTGACCACATGATAGCGTATTTCAGATGGAATATCAAAGCGGAATCCCTGATTTGCAATTGAGCGGACCCGGCATTACCTTCTCTTGTTGACTGCACGCTCACGATGGTCCTTTCCTGTTAACCACCCTGGTGAAGAGGGAAACCCCTGCATATGAAGCAGCTGTGTGGCGCTCTTCCTGTATCCTTTCTCTTCCTTGCTCTCCTCTGGTCTGGCATGCTCGGCTGTTCCTCCCAGGAGGATGGGGAGCGGGGATCAGACGACAAGAGGCTGTCTGACGGTTCGACCGCCGATGCGTCCTACGTCGGGAGATCCAGATGTGCCGAGTGCCATAAGCGCCAGCATGACCTCTGGCAGGGCTCAGACCATGACCTTGCCATGCAGGTGGCGACAGAGGAGACAGTTCTGGGCGATTTCGATAATGCCTCGTACAGCTACCACGGCGTGCGATCAGAATTCACCAAGCGGGATGGCAAATTCCTCGTTCGAACCGATGGACCGGACGGGACCCTGAGGGAGTACCAGATCACCTACACCTTCGGTGTTCGGCCGCTCCAGCAGTACCTGATTGAATTTCCTGACGGGCGTCTACAGACCCTTGGCCTGTGCTGGGACACCCGTCCGCGCAAGGAAGGGGGGCAACGATGGTTCCATATCTACCCGGACCAGAACATCCGACACGGCGATGAGCTCCACTGGACAGGTCGCAACCAGAATTGGAACTACATGTGTGCCGAATGCCACTCCACCAACGTCCGAAAGAACTACGACTTCCCGACAAACAGCTTCTCCACAACCTGGTTTGAGATTGACGTTTCGTGTGAAGCATGCCACGGGCCCGGTTCCCGTCACGCTGCCTGGGCCGAGGCTCAAAAAAGAGGTGAGAGCCTGGAGGGTTTTTCGGACATGGGCCTTTCAGTACGCCTGAAGGACCCTGACCGGGGGACCTGGGTGTTCGAAGCCGGCGCAAAGGTGGCAAAACGGACGGTCCCGCTCCGTTCGGCGGTCCAGGTCGAGAGCTGTGCACGGTGCCATGCTCGCCGCGTGGAGCTGAGTGAAGACTACGTCTTTGGCCGCCCGCTCATGGACACGCACTACCCTGAGATGCTGGAGGAACGGCTCTACTACGCCGATGGACAGATCCTGGATGAAGTCTACGTCTACGGATCCTTCCGCCAGAGCAAGATGTACCAGAAAGGTGTAGTCTGCAGCGACTGTCACGAACCGCACAGTGCAAAGGTGTACGCCCCCGGCAATGCCCTGTGCTACAGGTGTCATCTCTATGAATCCTACGGCACGCGGGCGCACCACTTTCACAACCCCGATTCGACCGGGGGGAGTTGTGTGGAGTGCCACGCGCCGGAATCGACCTACATGGTCATTGACCCGAGGCGCGACCACAGCTTCCGGAATCCCAGACCGGATCTCACAATGGCGATCGGAGTCCCCAATGCTTGCACCCGGTGTCACCGGGAGAAGAGTGCTGAGTGGGCGGCTGATTCGGTTGTGCGCTGGTACGGGCCGGTGTCGAGGGGCGAACGCCACTACGGTGAGATTCTCCACGCGGGGCGGCGGGGAGCTCCGGGGGCAGGGCAGGCCCTCATCGGCTTGGCTGGGGATAGGACGGCAGCCGCCATCGTGCGGGCAACTGCGGTATCATTGCTGGGACAGTATTCGGGCGAGGCTGCGGTTCGCGCCATGGAGGGTGCCCTCTATGAGAAAGACCCGAGTCTTCGCGTTGCCGGGCTGAGGGCGATGGAGGTCCTGGAACCGGAGCGCCGTTTCGCGCTTGCAAAGCACCTCCTCAAGGACGAACTCCGGGTCGTTCGTCTTGAAGCGGCCCGCAATCTGGCGCCCGTACCCGAGCTGAGCATCACCAAGGCTGACCGGAACACTCTGGATGGGGCGCTCACGGAGTACGTTGCGTCCCAGCTGTTCAATGCTGACCGGCCTGAATCGCACGTGAACCTGGGCAATCTCTACGTGGCGCGAACCATGATGGCTGAAGCGGAGAGTGCATACACGACGGCGATCAGGCTTGATCGCCGGTTCATGCCCGCCTATGTGAATCTTGCTGATCTCTACCGGGCTCAGAACCGGGACGCCGAAGGGGAGAGGCTCCTCCGGGAGGCGCTCGAGATCTCCGCCGATTTCCCTCAAGGGCTTCACGCCCTCGGCCTGTTGCTCGTTCGTGAGAAGCGATCAGACGAGGCTCTTCCCTGTTTCGAGCGTGCGCACTCTCTGCGTCCGGACGACGCATCTATCGGATATGTCTGCGGAATCGCACTCCACTCCGCCGGGCAGTCGAAGAAGGCCGTTTCTGTCCTGGAAGAATCGCTGGCGGAAAATCCCTATGATCGTGATCTTCTCTATGCCCTGGTCACCATCCATCGCGACCGGGGTGCGCTTGGACGGGCGCGGGTCTATGCCGGCAGGTTGATCGAGATCGCCCCGGAGAATAGAGCCTACCGTCAGCTTCTGCAACAGCTGGGGACCGGCTTGTAGCATGTGCGTGTGGAACTCACAGATGGAGATGCAGACGCAATGATATCTCAACGGTTGGTGCGATACATCCCGATCGAGGCGCTGCACATGGGTGCCACGATCGCCCTCATCGGCACACTCAGTGGATGCTCTCTTATTTCGATAAGCTCAACTGCTGATCCTCTTACGAAGAAAGAGGTGAACGCACGCATCCTGACGCATGATTTTGCAATTCGGTTTTCCAATGAGGTGGAACTGGCGGCGGATTCGGTTTTTAGCATTGCTGAGGATTTTCCCGTCCGGGTGAATGCGCTCCGGTGGAAGATCGGGGCGTATTCCGCCATTCGTGAAGCCGCTCTTCGTGAGTCGCCGACCGTCGCGATGATCGGAACCTGGGCACTCTGCGTTCAGATGGAACAGTTGTTTCGGGCCGGGCCGGGAGATTCCCTCTTCGGGGATATGCAGGGTCTTGCGATTGAGGTGTCCGAGCGACTCGAGACTGAAATCGACAGCCTGGTCCGGTCGTTCGCCAGTCCTGCTGAATACGAGAGGGTGGGTACGTTCGTGCGGCACTATGCGGATCGATTCCCATTTCATGACCTGACGTTCAAACAGGAGCCAATCGTCCGTAGCTGGAACCGGTACGAAGGCCTACCGGACAGTGCCGCTGTGAGGACCGTGGGGGATCTGCCTCAGACGGTGGCAGACCTCGCAAGTCGTGTCAATATCCAGTCGGCGCAACTCCCGAAGCAGACGCTCTGGCAAATTCAACTCCTCTTGGCGGAAGCGGGGCTCGCCGGGCCCGAGGCACAGGCGGCTTTAGACAGTCTGCAGCTGGATATCCGGCGATTTGGACAGCTTGCGGAGGCCAGCCCGGAACTCCTGGACAGCACGCTCCTCAGATTGAGCCGTGATCTGGAAGCGTTGCTCCTCTCGGTCGACAGACAGCGAAAGGAGACTCTCGATGTTCTCAGCGGAGAGCGCGAGGCGATATCGGATGTGGTGGAACGCGAGCGGGTCGCCATCATGGAGCAGCTGGAGCTCTTCTCGCAAGTTACCCTCGAGAAGACCTATGCGATGCTGGACGATCTTGTCAGTTCTCTCCTCCTCTACGGGATCATCTTTGCGATCCTGGTCTTGAGCATCCCGTTCGCAATCGGCTATGTTGTCGGTAGAATCGTGGGTCGGCAGCACCCCCCTGGTCGTGGCGAGAGTTGATGCGGGTCATTCACGAAGGAAAGGAGCAAGAAGCGTATGTATAGAGTCGTATTGCTGAGACACGGTGAAAGCACATGGAACAAGGAGAACAGGTTTACGGGGTGGACCGATGTTGGCCTCAGCGAGAAGGGGTTTCAGGAGGCTCTCCAGGCTGGCCACACTCTGAAGCAGGAGGGATACTCCTTTGACATCGCCTACACTTCGGTCCTCGCCAGGGCAATCAAGACGCTCTGGATTGTCCTGGAGGAGATGGATCTGATGTGGATTCCGGTTGTGAACAGCTGGCGACTTAATGAGAGGCACTACGGGGCGCTGCAGGGTCTGAACAAGGCGGAGACCGCTGAGAAGCATGGAATGGAGCAGGTGAAGATATGGCGGCGGAGCTATGACACTCCACCTCCGGCGCTTACCAAGGACGACCCCCGGAATCCCGGGAAGGACCCCCGCTACGCTGAGCTGACGGAGGACGAGACCCCCCTTACAGAATCACTCAAGGACACGGTGGCCCGGTTCCTGCCCTACTGGGAGGAGACGATCGGGCCCATGGTCCGGACGGGGAAACGCGTTCTCATTGCTGCGCACGGGAATAGCCTGCGGGCGCTGGTGAAGTATCTGGACAATGTTTCGGACGAGAAGATCGTCGCCTTGAACATCCCCACCGGCATTCCTCTCGTCTACGAGCTGGAGGAGCATCTCAAGCCGATCAAGAGCTACTACCTGGGCGATACGGAAGCCATTGAAGCGGCGGCAAAGGCTGTTGCTGACCAGCTGAAGAGGAAGTGAGCATGGAGGTGAGAAGCATCTCATGAGGCTCGGGCTGGTATGCATGCTGCTGATGTCGGCGATCGCCACCACCACCGCTGGCGCTGAGGAGAACCCTGACACGGCCGGTGTGGGGGGGGTGAACTGGTTTGCCTATCCCTACGCGTTCTACACGCCAGAAACGGACCTCGCGTTCGGGGCCGGGGGCATTCTCTACTTCCGGACAAAAAAGGACAGGCTCCTCAATCCTTCCCAGATCCTCCTG
>WOR8_10000998_pt1 | contig 28944 bp, 29 predicted proteins | sample DeeMarSeWOR38_10_FD_19890 | JGI IMG/M metagenome (IMG submission 19890) | reverse complement strand
CGAGCGGAAGCATGTCCTTCAGCATTGTCATGAGGCCCTCGATCTCCGTCTGCACACCCTCGACTGTCCCATCATCATCGAGATCATAGAAGGCTTGGATATCGTCGTAGCTGCTGATTGGACCGTGGCAGTCCTTGCAGGCATCCATCGGATTGAACGTGGTTCCCACATAGTCGTCCGGGTCCATGGACCACTGGTGATTCGGGAGGCTTGGGCGGGGAGACATATGGCATGTGACACAGCTGTGCTCCAGCCCTCCGTGCGTCATGAGCCCCTCGAAACTCATGTCCCCATACTGGAAGCCACCCGTTCCCAGGAACATATCGGCCTGGTTGCTGTAGTGAGGGCCAAAACGGTTCGTGAACCCGTAGTAGGGTGGATTGTCAGGCTGCACGCGATCGTTCACATTGTAGCGGGCGCCATGGCAGTTCCAGCAAAGAACCCCGTAACCTCCCTGACCAGCCGGTGGAACGTAGCCATTCTTCAGGCTATCAAGTGCGAGGGTCCTGAGGTTCCAGGGGTTCTCCGCATCGTCCTTGCCGTGCGGATCATGGCAGACCGCACAACTGATCGGTGCACCTCCATCCTCATCTGCTGACCAGCCAGCGGTCGCCGAATTCTTCCCCGCCTCGACCCACTTCACAAACGCGCTGCCGCTGTGGCAGGGGAAGCACGACGTGCGTCCTGTGTGTCCCCCTTCAGGAACTGTCGCGTGAAGGGAGGGTCTTGCCATCGAACCGATACTGTGACGGCTGGAACCGTCATGACACTGGTTACAGACATCTGCACTGAGCGACTTGCCGATGGTCATCTTACGTGGATTAGCGGACGAAAAGTTGGTGTGCTCACCCGCCGGTCCGTGGCAGCTCTCACAGCCGATATAGGATGTCGGAACAAGCACAGACGGCATTGCATTCAGGATCGTGGAGTCTCCACTCGGGATCAAGAAGTCTCTCCCGTCAGCGCTTTTAGAAAGCCCGATCCACCAGGTAGAATCCCAGGAGTTGGGTGAGGGAGCCGGGTTAGTGTGGGCAAGATAGCCAAAGTTGCCATTGTCCACGTCGCCCTGCCATCCAGTCGTGTGGCACCTGATGCAGCCTTCTGCATAGAGACCCGCATCGACTACCTCCTCTACCTCCAGCTCACCGGTGATCCCCTCGGTGAAGATCTTTGCATGACCTGTCGTCTGCCATTTCGCCTTGATGTCGTTCGCGGCGCCGTGGCAGACACAGCCTGCATTCGCCGCAGACGACACGCCGACGTATGTGCTGGCAAAGATCGTATCTGAGGCGGACAGTGCACCAACAGTAACGGTGACAATGTAGGACCCGACGGAATCGGCTGCGAAGCTGTTGACAAAGCTCCCGGCAGCGCTGTCCAGCGCGGCACCCGAGCCGGATGGCACAGATGTCAACGCCCAGGTTGGGGCCCCTGTGGCACCTGAACCGGTCGTGTCAACCATAAACCAGACTGTTGTCCCTCTGCCGACCGAACGAAGACCGTTTGAGATCAACACCCAAGATTGCCCCGGATAGTAGACCTTGGCCTGGTTTGCCGAGATACCTATCCGATTGATCTTGATGGACTGTGCATTCGCTTCAGAAAACGAGCCCACTATCAGGCTCGTCGCCATAAGAAGCACAACCAGAGAAACAAGGTTTTTCATTGCTTGCCCTTCCGCTGTTTTTGATGGCCTGTGCTCGGGAAAGACCCACGACCCGAACAAATCGTCGGTCTCTTTAGCACGCTTACGACGAACAGTGAATTTTTCCGCCAGGAGACTCTTGGCGGCGAGAACAGATAGGAAACACGGAAAGATGGCAGAATTGGGCATACCAGCCACGGTGCACAGAACACCCTTGGATGCACTCCGCCTGTTCGTTAGGTATCCAAGGAGTGTGCCATAAGAATGGGTCAATTATGTCAAACTTGAGTCAGCATGTTGGCCAAAATGGGGCCAAGACCTGTGAATCGTTTCACACTAGCAAATTTTGATTCTCACTGTTGCGAATATCTGCTCCATCGTTTGCCACAAATAGGAAGAGACGCCCAAAACGAGAGTGATGGCCGGGGATTCTGGACAGCAACGTTGAATAATTCAACAGGGAAGGGGGACACCCACCATAGAGTACCCCCCCTCTCCCGGTTCGTCAACCAGCCGTATCCGCACTACTTCAGAAGGACCATTTTCCTCGCCTCCGTGAAACCTGGCGTGATCAGCTTGAAGAGATAGACGCCGCTGGGGAGGCTGGCGGCGTCAACGGTCACCGTGTAGCTTCCGGCTGCCATGCCCTGGGCCTCTATCACCGTCATGACCTCTTCCCCAAGCATGTTGTACACCTTCAACGTGACCTCGCTTGAGGCGGGAAGCTTGAAGCTGATCTTCGTCGATGGATTGAAGGGGTTCGGGAAGTTCTGGCTCAGCGCGTATTCGTCAGGGACGGGAGCGCCGGGAACAGCCTCCACGCTCGTCACCAGCGTGGTATCGAACCCAAGCTTCGCCATCTGAGCCTTGGTCAAAGGTGATGCAAAGAACATCTGGTGACCATCCCAGGTATCCTTGCCAATCTTCGACCAGTCCTTGTCCGCCGGACTCATCGGATTGCCCGTGCTACCGTTGTACGTCAGGAAGTCCATCCTCCAGGAGCGCTGGTAGTCGGCCGGCATCGGGACAACACCCTTCATGTAGGAAAGCGTGCTGTCGCTCTCATTCCAGGTGGCAAACCGCATCACGCCGGTGGAGTTGTACGACTGGATATTGGTGTTGCTGTGGCAGTCCGAACAGGTCCGACCCTCAGACGCGATCGTGTGTGAAGCGAAGGGGCCGAATGCGACAAAGGCATCGCCCGCGTTGGTGAGGGACTGGAAGCTCATCGGATAGACCTTGCCATCCTTCTCTCTGTTCGCCAGGATAACAAAACCATGGATCGGCTGCTTGTGGCGCTTGATGTGCGTCTCGACCTGGCTCTCGAAGTGGCAGTTGTAGCAGGCCAGGACTGTCTGTGCGTGGCACGATGAACAGTGAATCTTACCGTTGTGCATGGCTGGGTCATAGGCCGAGTGATCCGGGAGTGTCCCGCCGGCAGTCGTGTGACACTCTTCACAATCGGCTTCGATGCCCCGCGGTTCCAGCATTGAATTCAGCATCGGCGCCGGCGGTCCGTGCATGTCGTTGTTCGTGTGGCAGTCCCAGCACCTCTTGCCAGCATCCCTGTGAACGTCGCCGTACCCAAGGCTCACCGCCTCTGTCTTCTGCCGGCTGTGGCAGTCCAGGCATTGGGAAACCTCTATGGAATCTGGACTGTAGACGGGAACCGGGTGGCAATCAGCACAGTCGGGCGTGTAGTCGGCCGGATACGGGTTCCCATTCGCATCGGCGGGCCCGTGACACTCAACGCAACCGATGCTGTCGATCGGGACGTTTGTCCAATTCTCAAAACCCCCGTTTGCCTTCCCGTACCAGTACTCCTTCCCCTGGCGGTTCTTATGCAGGCTACTGTTCCAGTTGGCCTGGGCAAAGACGTAGCCCGTACAGCACCCCGCCGCAAGCAGCATGAGCAGCAATCTCCGGTAAGTCATATGGTGTTCCTCCAGTGGATTAGTGATGTGGACGAGGGCACGTCCTGAGCAGCTTGCAAGTCTGGGTAGCTTCTGAGGTAGGTGAGCCTCACACACCGTACAGCCCTACGTCACAGACGCACTCTGGTGGGTCGTTTCGCTCTCCGGCTCGTGCTTCACCCACTCCTGCATCGCCTCAGCCAGCTTCTCCAGCGCTAGAATGACCGATTCGCCTCCTTCCGGCGGAAGGAGATCCAGGATGTCCTGGTGAGTCTGAACGAACTTCTCATCCAGTCTCCCCTGAATCCTCCGTCCTGCCTGGGTGAGAGAGATCTCGACAACACGCCGATCATCCTCCGCAGCCTCACGCGTGACAATCCCCTTCTTCACCATCCCGTCCAGAATTCTGGTGAGCCTGCTGCTCGAAAGGTCAACCCGCTTCGCGAGCTCTCCGGCTGCGATGCCACTGTCCTGCCTCAGCTCGCGGAGGAGTTTGAACTCCGAGACGGTAAGTCCGAGCGTTGATGCAATCCGCTCTTGCTTCACCTGACACTGTTCGAGCAGACTGAACGTCAGATTCGCCATCTTTTCGGCCAGAACCGACTTGTATGGATTGTTCACAGGGGAAACTTCTCGCGCTATTCTTATTTAATGCTAGCAAACATTATGCCTGAAACAAACCATCGAAGGAGCCTCATTTTGGAGGATAGCGGGTTTGAACTTCTCAGAAATGCAAAATCGGCCGGGACTCTTCCCAGATCTGGGGAGACCTGAAGAACGGGGGGCTACCGGGGGCGTGCTGTCTGTGGAGTTCTCAGAGAACTCAGGGGGATTCCATCTCCGGCATGTTTTCGCGCCGCCTCCGAAGCTCCCGGACCGCATTCCTGAGCTGCCGGTCAAAGTGACGCTCGAAGAGGAGAAGCTTTCCCCGTTGCTCCGTCGTCAGTATGTCCTGAAGGCTCTCGAAGAAATCATCCTCCAGCCGAACGAGGTCCCCGTTGAGACTGCGAATTTCGGCAAAGACTTCGCCGAAGTCCTCGTCCGCAGCTTCGATCCGCACGAGACGGTCGATCCTGTCTAGCGCGTCACCCTTTTTCCTCACCAAGGCTCTCTTCTGGTTTTCATGCTCGTTGAGCCGGGCAAAGAACCGGATGGACTGCTCCTCGGTCAGGTCCAGCATCTCAATCATCCGGAGTTTCTTCCACTGCTCGACCCGCTCGTACGGGCGTGATCCAGGCTCCCGCATGGGCTGTCCGATTGCCGCCGCAGCGGTGAGCAACAGCAGTGCCGCATTCACAAGGGAGGTTCTCATCATCGGCTTCCTTCAGATGTAGCGGGTCCGGGCTTATCCGTCAGGACTGCTCGCAGAGGATTCCAGAAGCATGAGCACTTCGCTCACCTGCTCGTCGGTCAGCGCTTCAAGGACAGATGTCACGCTACCCTCTTCAATGAAGTAGCCACGCATCTGATCACTTGAGACATCCAGCATCCCCCCCTCCACAACCTCCAGTGCCACCGATCTGCTCAGCGGGTAGTCCTCAAAGAGGGAGTCGGCGGCCCCGTGGGGAAGCGCCACAATCACGTCTGCGAGGGCTTCGCCCCTCTCCATCAGCTCAGGCGTGTAGTAGTGGAGGCCGATCAAGAAGGAGAGGAGCGCCACAACGCCGGGAATCGCCACGCGTGCCGACCAGCTAATGGTAATCGCCTTGCCGCTGGACACCTCGTCAATCCGGCGGTTGGTGCGTACGATGAGGTTCTGCCAGTACACATCAGGCACCTCTTCTCCCCGTGCACCGTCTCGGCCGCTGATTTCCCGGAGGCTCTCCTGGAGTTCCCCCTCAGCAGCATCATCCGTTCTTGGTGCTGTCAGGCGCAGCTTCATCGCTCATCGACTGTTTGATCTTCTTCAAGGCATGATGGTAGTTTGCTTTCAAGCCTCCCACTGATGTCTTCATGACGTCCGCGATCTCCTCGTAGCTCAACCCATCAAAGAAACGGAGGACAAAGACCGCTTTCTGCTTCTCCGGGAGAACAGCAACCGCACGGTCAAGGCGGGATTGCGTCTCTTTCCGCTCCACCTCCTCTGAAGGATCCTCAGAGCGCGGAAGAAAACGGCTGATGAGTTCGCTCTCCCGCAAGTAGGTGACCACCTGCCTCTTCCGGAGGGCATTCAGAGAGAGGTTTACGGCAATCTTGTACAACCATGTGAAGAAGCTGGCGTCCCCCCTGAAATCACCCAGCCCCAGGTACGCCTTGACAAAGGTCTCCTGTGCCACGTCATCGGCGTCTTCGTGCGTCCCAACGATTCTCCGGGCTGTCCAGTAGACACGCTGCTGGTAGCGGCGCATCAGCTCGGTGAACGCCTGCCGGTTGCCATCGCGGACCTCCTGGACCAGCTCCGCATCCGGGATCGATTCCATAGGTTAGACACCTGCAGTGCGCACGCCGTTTAACCCGATTTCTTCGTTTTCTTGAAGAATTTGCGGATTTTCCTGAATGTGGCCTGGATATCCTCGGAGATCACCTTTGTATCGGCAAGCACCGGCATGAAATTCGTGTCTCCGTTCCACCTCGGCACCACATGGAAATGGAGATGATCACGGACCCCCGCCCCGCTCACCCGCCCTATGTTAGCCCCGAAGTTGTATCCGTGAGGCTCCATCACCTCATCCAGTGCTGCGAGCACCCTCTGCGTGGTCTCCATGATCTCCACCATCTCTTCTCTCCGGAGCATCTGCAAATCGGAGATCTTGCGGTTCGGGACAATCATGAGGTGTCCGTTGTTGTACGGATAACGATTCATGATCACAAAGCAGTGTTCCCCCCTCCAGACGATGAGGTTCTTCTCATCGTTGTTTGCCTTCAACGCCGCGGTGAAGAGGCTTTCACCCCGCTTCCGCTTTCCGCCAGGCTTGGTGAACGACTGTATGTAGCGGGAGCGCCACGGTGACCACATCCGCTGCATATCGCCTCCTCTCGGATGGAAATGAAAGGGTTGGAAACGGCCAGCGTCCCCAACCCTGCTCGAATCTGAGGCAGGACGCCAGATATCCTCCGGCAATCCGGCCACGCCGAATCGTCCCCCGGCCTACCCCTCCTGCTCCTTCTGTTTCATCTTCTCTGTTGCCGCAATAACCTTCTCGGTGTATTCCCTCGGAACCTCTTCGTAGTGGGACATGTTCGCGGTGAACACGCCGCGCCCACCCGTCTTGGATCGGAGGACGGTGGCATACTTGTAGAGTTCGGCCTGGGGGACCTGGGCGCGAATGGCCTGGTACCTCCCCTGCCCTTCCATCCCCGAGATCTTCCCGCGCCGGGAGGAGAGATCCCCCATGACATCGCCCATGGTCTCCTCGGGCACCTTCACCTCAATGTTGTAGATCGGTTCCAGCAGGACAGGCTTCGCCTCCATGAATCCCTTCTTGAATGCCTGGAGCGCCGCAACCTTGAACGCCATCTCGGAGGAGTCAACATCATGGTAGGAGCCATAGTGGAGAGCGACCCGGATATCAACCACCGGATACCCGGCAAGCACCCCTTCCCTCATTGCCTCGGCGATACCCTTCTCGACTGCGGGTATGAACTTCCCCGGCACCACGCCGCCAACAATCTCATCCAGAAATTCAAATCCCTCCCCGCGCTTCAGCGGCTCCAAACGGAGGTGCACATGCCCATATTGACCGTGCCCGCCGGTCTGCTTCTTGTGTTTGTACTCGGAGTCCTTCACGACCGCCTTGATGGTCTCGCGATACGGAACCCGCGGCTCCACCAGATCCACGTCGACGTGATACCGCTGCTGGAGGCGCTTGATCACAATGTTGAGGTGCAGCTCTCCCTGCCCGCTGATGACGGTCTGGTGCAACTCCGAGTCGACACGGAAGAGAAATGTCGGGTCCTCCTGATGAAGAGTATGGAGGCCTGTCGCGATCCTGTCCTCGTCCCCTTTCGCTTTGGGGACAATCCCAGAATGAAAGAGAGGCTCAGGGAAGACGATACGAGGGTAGAGGACGGGGAAGCTCTTCCCACTCAACGTGTCGTTGGTATGCGTGTCTTTGAGCTTCACGACGGCCCCGATATCTCCTGCGCCAAGTCGGGCGACCTCCTTCCGCTCCTTTCCGTTCATGACGTAGAGCTGGGCCAGGCGCTCAGGTTTCCCGCTTGAGTTGTTTACCATATCGAGGCCCGGCGACACCGTCCCCGTTGCAACGCGGAAATAGGAAAGCTCCCCGACGTGCGATTCAGACACTGTCTTGAAGACAAACAGAGACGGCAGGCCATTCGGGTCCTGCGCAATCTTCCTCTGCCCCCCGGTCCCCTCAGCCGCACCAGGGTCAGAAGCCTGAAGTTCTCCCATCTCACTGGGTGCGGGTGTATACTCAACCAGAAAATCCAGCAAACTGGAAACGCCGACGTTCCGTGTTGCGGAAGCACAGAGCAGAGGGAAGATGCTCCGCTCCCGGATACCCCTGCGCAACCCCTCCCGCACCTCCTCCTCAGAGAGGCCGCCCTGCTCCAGGTACCTGTTGAGGAGATCCTCATCCGTCTCAGCAATGAGCTCGAGGAGCTGCTGCCGCATCTCCTCCGCCTTTGTCTGAGCTTCCGCGGGGAGTTCCTGCTCGGCGTATGTTCCGTCCCCACCGGGCGTGAACTTCAGAAGCTTCATCCGCAGGAGGTCAACGACACTATCAAAGCCGAGCCCCTGGGCAAGCGGGTACTGCACGGGGATCACGTCGTGGCTGATGATCTCCTGGGTTTCCTTCACAACCCTGTCGAAATCGGAATTCTCGTGATCCAGCTTGTTGACGACAATGACAAGAGCGTTTCGGTACTCCTCGGTATATCCCGAGACAATCTCGGATCCGACTTCAACGCCCTCGACCGCGCGCACCACCAGGAGAGCCGTGTCCGTTACGCGGAGAGAGGATTTCACCTCCCCCGTGAAATCGGCATAGCCCGGCGTGTCGATGATATTGAGCTTGTGCGATTTCCACTCACAGAAGAGCAGCGATGAGTTGATGGAGATCTGGCGTTCCACTTCATCGGGATGATAGTCAGAAACCGTGTTCCCCTCTTCCACCTTGCCGAGGCGTGTTGTGCTTCCGGTGGAAAAGAGCATGGCTTCGGTCAGCGACGTCTTTCCCGCTCCTCCATGGCCGATGAAGCTGAGATTACGGAGATGATCAGGTGAATGCTCCTTCATGACCTTGCAGTTTCCTCCCTTGATATGACCGGCGTGATCAGAGAGCCGGACTGGCTGAGGCGACGGTTGGTTGGTTCACACAACGTTGAGACGGACGGGGGTGTGTTACCGGGCAGGCACCGGCCAACGAGAGCGCGGAGTGCAAAGGCAGCTGCCCGGCCCGACACTCACGCGCGAACGCGCGCGAAGAATGTTCGCAGGCCCTTGACCACCGCTGCGACAAAGGCAAGGGTCTCAAGAATCGGCCCTTCAACACGGTCCTGAATCTGTCGCTCGAGGTCCAGCACATTATCCGCGACGCTCCGGATGGCGGAAAAGGAGTCCCGGACGGCTGTAACCTGATCGTCAATATTCTCCGAAATGGCCTTCAGTCGCGAGGTAATTGCCTCTAGGTTCTCCAACACCGGGACGGTCTTGTCGCTGAACTCCTTCAGAGTCTCATCCAGGGCTGCCAGCAACACTCTGAGGCGCAACAGCACCACTATGAAGATGACACTGAGAACAGAGAAGCAGAGAAGTGCGACTATTTGGGTGATAACCAGAACGCTGTCCACATTGTCCTCCTGTCGGAGATTGACCCCGTGTTACGAGCGACGCCGCTCTTCCTTGAACGTCTCCACGCCCGCCTTTACTGCCCCCTTGAGACGTGTCCCCTCTTCAAGGGCAGTACCGGCCTTCTGCTTTGCATCGGTTATGACCTTCTCCGCATCGACGAGAAGCGTTTCAGATTTCTTTTTGGCATCCGAAATCAACTGGTCCGACCGTTTCTTCGCCTCGCTGACGATCTGCCCGGCCTTCGCCTGTGCGGCCTGGAGGTATTCATCAGCGTCATCGATGAGGTGATCGGCCTTTTCCTTGAGATCAGCACGGAACTCCTTGCCGCTCTTGGGCGCATAGAGCAACGCCAGCGAAGCACCAATGACACCACCGGTGAACAATCCGGCAATGAACCCCCTCAGCGTTCCATTGTTCTCTGCCATGACCTACCTCTGCCTCCCTCGTTGTACATGCAATGCATGATATAACATTCATCCCAGAAAATCAACAAAACCGTCCCCTCTGGAGCGGCACGAGAAAGACCGTCCCGCCCGAGCAGGGCCGGAGGGGTCTTGCTACCGTACCTTCTTCTTGTGACGCATCTTTCTCAATCTCTTCTTCCGCTTGTGCGTCGCCATTTTGTGACGCTTGCGCTTCTTACCGCTCGGCATAGTTGCTCCTCCAGTGGCTATTGAGTCATCGCATGTTGCTCCAGTAAATGCTTCGCCCGCACACCCAGGTCAGAGGATGCGTCAACCTCGACGGCCCGGCGGAACCACCTGTTGGACTCCTTCAGATCCCCGAAGGTCAAATGCACAATGCCCAGGTTGAACGCCGCGTGCTGGTGGGTCGGGTGCTGCTTGAAGACCGTCTCCATCTCCTGAATCGCTGCCTCGTAGAAAGCACCACCATGGATGGTGTCCGCGCGGGCCAGCTCAAAGTAGCAGATACCCAGATCCACCCTCGCATCCGGGTTGTCGGCCTCGATCTCCAGGTACTTCTTGTAGAATTCAATTGCACGGGGGAAGTCCTTCGAATCGTGCAGGACATTGGCCAGCTTCAGCAACGCCTGGGGATCACCCGGGTTCTCCTCAACCGCCTGTTCGAAGGGAGCAACGTCCGGCGAGCTCATGCCCGGAGCCGCTCCACCCTGAGGCGGGCGGCTCTCCATCCCGGCACGGTCCCGGGAGACCTCTGAAGAGACGAAGTAGGCGACCAGAACAAGGACCGCAACGGCCGAGACTATCTGCCAGGGTTCGAACCTCCGACCGGATCGGGCCCGATCCCGAGAAGCCCGCGAATCCTGCTTCTTTCTCGGTTTTCGGCCGCTCTTGGCCTCAGCACGCCGCGCGACTGCACCCGGCAGTCTGGCACCGCACGACCCGCAGATCCTGGCACCCTGAGGGTTCCGCTCCCCGCACACTTCGCAGGTGATCTGCCCCGCCCCCACGGAGGCTTCCGGAAGCTCAACCGCGGTCCCGCATTTCGGACACATCGTATCAGAGCTGGAGATCTCCTCACCGCACTTCCCACAGAGAATCTTGGCAACTGCCATCAACCCGCCTTCTGCATGTTATCGTTGACCAAGGTCTTGACCTCCTTCGATACCTTGAAGAGGGGTACCCAGTGCTCCGCGACAAGCACCTGTTCCCCCGTCCTGGGATTGCGTGCCACCCTCCCCTTCCGTTTCTTCACCTTGAAGCTTCCAAACCCCCGGATCTCGATGTTGTTCCCCTCCTTCAGTGCATTGATGACGGTCGAGATAAACCCGTCGACAACAGCTTCGGTCTCGACCTTTGTGAGGCCGGTCGCTGTAGCAATCGTGTCCACAATGTCCGCCTTAGTCAACGCATCATCTCCTCTGATGTGGTGTGAAAAACATCGACCTCGCTCACCGATCGAGGCGCTCGGACTGTCACGGCCCCGGGTACCTGTAGGAGAGAACCGGCCGCTCCAGCAGCTCTCGCTGAAGCCCCGTCAATAGGATGTCCTTCGCCTCCCCCAGCCACCTACCCAGCCAGCTCCTCCGTTCCCGCTCCCTCACAATTGCCGGTTCACCCTCTATGCCTGCAAGATCTGCAGCAATCCGTTTTGCGTCTTCAAACGTTCCAAGCGTGTCAACGAGCCCCAGCTCCAGAGCCTGCTCTCCCGAGAAGATCTTCCCGTCAGCCACCAGATCACGTGCACGGGGCTCAAGCTCTCTCTCATCGGTTACGACACCCAGAAACTGACGGTGGACGTCATCGACCACGTTCTGGAGCTGCTTTCGGTCCCTCTCAGTCATCTCCCTGGCCGGGTTCCCTGTGTCTTTCATCTCGCCCGATTTGATCGCCCTCACCTCAACACCCAGCTTTCTGAGACCCTCGTAGTATTGCAGGATCTCCATGATCACCCCGACGTTTCCCGTGAGCGTTCCGCGGTTCGCAACGATCCTCGAGGCCCCGCAGGCCACATAGTAGGCTCCACTGGCGGCAACTCCTCCCATCGATACCACCACGGGCTTGCCGCTCTCGCGGGTCTTCCGAACCTCCTCATAGATCTCCTGGCTGGCAACTACCCCGCCACCTGGGGAATCGATCCGGATCAAGATTGCCCGTATCGAACTGTTCTCCCTGTAGGATTTGACCTGTCTGACAACATCCTCGGAGGAGACGATCACCCCGCGCACATCAACAAGGGCAATCCTGTCACCGCTGCCGGTTGTAACGGTGGGTACCTCTGAGATCCCCCTCAAGGCAATGACCAGGAGCGTGAAGCTGATGGCGAAGAGGGCTAGTAGGCCGAGGATAAGGAGAAACCACTTCGTGGATTTTGACATTGAGGGGAGGCGGGAACGCCCGTAAGTTATTGATTTAACATGTAATTATAGTGAAATGAACCCTTAATGTCAAACCGGTCCCCTCAATACCAGAAACCCCGTACCGTGTGACCCCTGATGAGGGGCCCCGATACGGGGTACCATAGGCAACCATGTGCCCTAGAGGTGCTAGTTCACCGCGTGCGGAGTCAGGTCAAGCTCGGACATACTCCGCTCCCGGGACTCCTCCAACGAGAGCAGCGAGTAGTCGATAACCTGGCTCATCTCCTTCACAAACCGAAACTCCATCGTCTCCGGGCCCTCCATCAACGACCGGGGGATTTCCTCAAGGTCAAGCTTGTTCCTCTCGGGGAGGATTACCGTCTTCAAGCCTGCCCGGTGAGCCGCGAGCACCTTCTCTTTGACCCCTCCGATCGGGAGAACGGCTCCCCGCAGCGTGATCTCGCCGGTCATCGCAAGGTTGTTCCGGACAAGCCTCCCGGTGAGCAGAGAGGTGAGAGCCGTCAGAATGGTCACGCCCGCCGATGGCCCGTCTTTTGGGACAGCCCCGGCTGGTACGTGGATGTGAATATCCGCCTTCGACATGAAGTCCTGGGCAATGCCCAGCGCCTTGGCGTGGGAAGCAATGAAGCTGAGTGCAGCCTGCGCCGACTCCTTCATGACGTCTCCCAGCTGCCCGGTAAGGATGAGCTTGCCGCGGCCCTCCATTCTGGTGGCTTCGATGAAGAGGATGTCTCCCCCCACCGGGGTCCAGGCAAGTCCCACGGCAACGCCTGGCCGGTTGATCCGTTCGGCGGCATCAGGGAAGTACTTCTGCTGTCCCAGATACCTGCTCAGAGAGTCAGGAGTCACATCCTCCTTGTCGGTCATTCCTTCGGCCACCTCGCGCGCCACCCCCCGCGCCACTGCGGCAATACTCCGCTCGAGGTTTCGCACACCCGCCTCCCGCGTGTATGCTGATATCACCCGGCGCAGCGCCTCGTCGCTGATCTCCAGCTGCCCGGGCTTCAACCCGTGCTCGGCGGCCTGCTTCGGGAGGAGAAATCTCCGGGCGATGTGTAGCTTCTCGTCTTCGACGTAACTGGGAATCTCAATGAGTTCCATCCTGTCCCTCAGCGCAGGAGGGATCGGTTCGATCATATTCGCCGTGGCAATGAACATCACCTTCGAAAGGTCGAAAGGCACCTCCAGGTAGTGGTCACTGAAGGAGTAGTTCTGCTCCGGGTCCAGCACCTCGAGCAGCGCCGATGAGGGGTCTCCGCGGAAGTCCTGACCGAGTTTGTCGATCTCATCCAGCATGAAGACGGGATTGTTCGACCCGGCCTTCTTCAGTCCCTGGATGATGCGGCCCGGGAGAGCTCCGATGTAGGTTCTCCTGTGGCCGCGTATTTCGGCTTCGTCGTGCACACCCCCGAGCGAAATTCTCACGAATTTCCTCCCCAGGGCATTGGCAATAGACCGCCCGAGAGAGGTCTTCCCCACGCCGGGGGGTCCGACGAACACAACGATCGGACCCTTCATGTCTTGCTTCAGCTTTCGGACCGCGAGGTACTCCAGGATCCGCTTCTTCACCTTTCCCAGTCCGAAGTGATCCCTCTCGAGGACCTCTCGGGCTTTGGCGATATCCAGATTGTCCTGGGTGCTCTGGCTCCATGGAAGGTCGAGGATCCACTCCAGATAGGATCTGCTGACGGTGTACTCAGCCGCAGCCTGGTTCATTTGCGAGAGCCTCTTCAGCTCTTTGCTCGCCACCTTCAGGGCATCGGCGGGGAGCCGGGCTTCGTCAATCCGCTTTCTGAGGTCGGCCAGTTCGACGTTTTCCTCATCCTCACCCAGCTCCTTCTTGATGGCCCTCATCTGCTCCCGGAGGTAGTACTCACGCTGGGTTTTGCTGATTCCGTCCTGAACCTCCGACTGTATCTTACTCCCGAGCTCGAGGGTCTGAACCAGTTTCGTCAGCATGAGCGTCAGCCGATCCAGCCGGAGACGGAATCCCGGTGCCTCAAGCACCTGCTGCTTTTCCTCGACGCTCACGGGGGACATCGAGGCAACGAGGTCGACCATGACCTCAGGCTTGTCCATGTTGAGAATGATGGAGAGCTGCTCGTCCCCCAGGTTTGGTGAGAGTTCTGAGGCCCTCTTGAAGAGACTCTTCACATTGGTCACCATGGCGTCGATCTCCATCCCCTCTTCCGTCTCCTCCACGACCTCCCGCACCACTGCCCGGATTGTCGGGTCAACCTGGAGAAAGGAGATCAGCTGGACGCGCCGCATCCCCTGCGTCAGGACGCTACGCGTCCCGTCGGCGAGCGTGAAGGTCTTGAGCACCTTTGCCAGCGTCCCGACCCCGTAGAGATCTGCCTCTGTCGGCTTCTCGACAGAACCGTCCTTCTGCGCAACAATCACCAGGAGCCCCTCCTCCTTCATCGCCTCTTCCAGGACCTGAATGCTCCTCTCCCTGCCAACCGACAGGGGAGTCACCTGGTGAGGAAAGAGAACCGAGTTCCGCAGAGGAAGAACCGGCATTGCCCGCGGTATGGATGGTGATGTCATGGTATTCTCTCTCTCCAGTTCATTCGCAATGAGCTTCCAGCTCGTTAAACGCCAGTGGGTGCGATTCAGTTCAGAAACACCAAAAGGTGCACAGACCCCGGTTCCCACCGAGCCGGGGTCTCCACCTTCTGCCACAAGCGGTCCAGTCTCTTGCCTGAGGTCTTACCGGACCTTGATGTCAATCTGCTTTTCCTTCGCCTCCTCGGCCTTTGGCACCGTGATTGTCAGGATGCCATCTTTGAAGGACGCATCGATCTTGTCACCCCGTACAGACTGGCCCAGCGTGAAGCACCGCTGGAACGCGCCGTAGGAACGTTCCACACGGTGGTAGTTGGATTCCTTCTCCTCGTTCTCTTGCCTCTTCTCCCCCCGGACGGTCAACACACTGTCCTGGAAGGTAACCTTGACATCTTCTTTGCTGAGTCCCGGCAATTCCACCTTCACGACAAACTCATTGTCGTGTTCCACAACATCTGTTGCAGGCGACCAGGCTGACGGCTCAAGATCACTATCCGCATGCCACCCGGTCCGGAAGAAACTGTCGAACATCCGGTTGATCTCCCGCTGCATATTCACCATACCCGATGGAAATGCCGGGAGATCTTGTCCTCTTGACCAACGAATAAGTGCCATGGTTCCACCTCCTTATCGTACTGTGATCTCACGTGGTTTCAGTGATTCTTTCTTGGGCAGACGGAGCGTAAGAACACCCTGCTCGTACGTTGCCTCGATCTTCTCCCTGTCCACGTCCCTTCCGAGGGTGAATTCCCTCAGGTAGGTGCCGGATCGTATCTCGCTGAAGAGGACCTCCGTCTCATTGTTCTGCAGTCTCTCGGTGGAGCCTCGTACAGTGAGAGATTCACCCTCCATCGCAACACTGATGCCTTCCTTCGCCGCCCCGGGCATGTCAAGCATCAGGAGATAAGCGCCCGAGGTTTCCAGAACGTCGGCGGAGGGCGATATAACAATCGCCGTGGATTTGGCTCTCCCATCGAGAGCGTTCTCGGCATCCGCTCGCCGCACAACTGATTTTCCTTGGTGTGTCATCTTCGTGTTCCTCCTATCGAACCGCAATTTCGCGTGGAAGGGACGTCTCGGATTTCGGAAGAACAATCCGGAGAATCCCGTCATGAAGTTCTGCGCTCACACCGCTCGCATCCACCTCACGAGGGAGCTTGACACTGCGGGAAAAAGACCCGCGAGGGATCTCCTTCCGGATCCACCTGACCTTCTCCGGCAGGTCTGCGGCCGCTCGCTCTCCGCTGATCGTGAGAACCCCATCGTGGACCGAGATTTTCAGCTCGTCCTTTGCGAGGCCGGGAAGCTCACACAGCAGCTCAAACTCCTTCCCGCTGTCCCGAACATCAACTGCCGGATACTCCGCAGAAAAGGGGAGTAGCTCTGATCCCAAAAACTGTCTGAAGAGGCCGTCGACACTCTGCTCGAGATCATATATGTCGCTGATCGTGGATCGCAACCTCGGTGCTCTGGCAACCCTGACTAACATTGTTCTCTCCTCCATCTGAATTCTGGTTGTTTGTTCATCCCTGTGCCAGATTGATTTGCAATTGGCGTGCCATTGGTAGTAACCTATTGAAATACAACAAGTTAGCAGGTTCACCCTCTCTGAGCCATCCCTCTCATGCCATAAAGTCGGGTGAATAGCGCCATTTAGGCAGTTTGAATATGCAATGCTGTCATCCAAACATGACAAAACGACCTGTTGTTATGCCTAATTGTCTGATCGACTCCATGCGCCAAAAACAAAAAAAGAGGCATCCCCGCTCGAGGGATGCCTCTTTCGCCGATTCCGGTTCGGCCAGAAGAGCAGTCAGGTCTAGATCTGCTCTGACTCCAGCCAGCGCTCAGCGTCAATCGCCGCCATGCAGCCGGTTCCGGCCGCCGTGATCGCCTGCCTGTAGACACTGTCAGCCACATCTCCTGCCACAAAGACGCCCGGAGTCTTGGTCCTCGTGCCCCTCCCCTCTGTAACCAGGTAGCCGTGACCGTCCATCTCCAGCTGGCCCTTGAAGAGATCGGTGTTCGGCTTGTGACCGATCCCCATGAAAAGACCATCGACCACCAGTGTGGTGATCTCGCCGGTCTTCACGTTTTTCAGCCGGACTCCCGTAACGCTCTTCTTGCCCTCCTCGTTCTTCCCCAGGATCTCCTCGACAACAGAATCCCACACAAACGAGATTTTGGGGTTCCTGAATGCTTTCTCCTGCATGATCTTGGATGCACGGAGTTCATCGCGACGATGCACGATATGTACTTTGGCCGCAAACTTGGTCAGGAACGTTGCCTCCTCGATCGCCGTATCGCCTCCGCCAACGACAACAACCTCCTGGTTCTTGAAGAAGAAGCCATCGCATGTTGCGCACGCGGAGACACCGTAGCCCATGTACTCCTTCTCCGAGGGAATTCCCAGCCACCTTGCAGACGCGCCGGTGGCCACAATGAGGGCTTCGGCCGTGTACCTCTCTTCATCGCACCAGAGCTGGAATGGCCGTGAGGTCAGATCCACCTTTGTCGCACTCTTGTAGACTGAGGTGGCTCCAAAATGATGGGCCTGCTGACGGAACTGCTCCATCAGCTCAGGACCCAGAACCCCCTTCGGGAAACCGGGGTAGTTCTCCACCTCTGTCGTAATCGTCAGCTGCCCTCCAGGCTGGATCCCTTCAAATACAACAGGCGTCAGGTTCGCTCGCGCCGCGTACAACGCAGCAGTAAGGCCCGCAGGGCCCGACCCGAGAATGACGACCTTGTGATGATTCTCAGACATACTCCTCTCCTTGCAATACACCTACAGTGACGCTTGTGAGATGCACCTGTTCCTCCACGGGGGTCTACAATCCTCCCTCACCCCTTTTGCGATCCTGCAGGATGATCTGGATGTTTCTCCGGAGACCCTCGTGCTTCGCGCGTTGTATCGGGCTCCCCGAAAACCGACGCCGGAACTCCACCGGGTCCAACCGGCTCCATTCCGCCAGGTCCGGTTCCAGATGCCCTTCCCGCGGTGCAAACCGATCCTCGCCGGTCGGCGTCGCGAACTTCCGGTTCCAGGGGCAGACATCCTGGCAGATGTCGCAGCCGAAAATCCATCCCTCGAAGTGATTCGTGAGCTCACCTTCGATCGGACCCCGATGTTCAATGGTAAGATAGGAAAGGCACCGTTCGGATTCAATGACATACGGCTGGACGATGGCGGCAGTCGGGCACGCCTCGATGCAGAGCGTGCAGCTCCCGCAGTGGTCAACCGCCGGGGAGTCCGGCTCCAGTTCCACTGTTGTGATGATCTCCCCCAGAAAAACCCATGAACCGTGCGACCGGGTGATGAGGTTCGCATGCTTACCGATCCACCCGATGCCGGCACGCGCCGCCCAGGCCTTCTCCATGACGGGTCCTGTATCCACGTACCAGGTGCCCCCCGCGCCGGGAAATGCGGCCTCGATCCAGGTCCAGAGAGAGCGCAACCGGGCCGAGAGAACGTCATGGTAATCATCCCCCCAGGCATACCTCGAGATCTTCCCCACACGGGGATCCTTGGCATGCTCCGCCGGGGTGTAGTAGTTCAGCGCGAGTGAAATGACCGACTTGGCTCCCCGCAGCACCTGACGCGGATCCACCCGTTTCACCACGCTGGTTGCCATCCAGCTCATCGATGCATGATACCCCCGGTCCAGCCACTCCCGCAGGCGCAGCGGTTCGTTCCCCAGGGGATCAGCACGGGCTATCCCGACAGCGGTAAAGCCCAGACTCTCCGCTTTCTTCTTGATTCGTCTTTCGGCAGATTCGCCTGCAGCCACAGGGACTCCTACGACTCCGTGGTTCGGAGAACACTCTCCAGGGCAAACCCCTTCTCCCCTCGTCTTACCCTGGCGCTAACATGAACCGGATCATGCTCGAAAAACAGAAGCCAGCCCTCCTCCGCAGCGGCGTCCAGCATTCTCCGCTTCTCCTCAAGCGTTACCAGAGGCCGGAGATCATACGCCATGATCCACGGCAGTGCAACATGGGCGGCAAGCGGAATCAGGTCCGCGCAGAACAGGAGCGAGGCCCGGCCGTCCGTGATGTAGGGCGCCTGGAGCGCAGTCGTGTGGCCGTGGAACACCTTCACCTCGATGCCTGGCAGAATCTCCCCCTCCCCCTCGGTGAACTCCAGGAGCCCCTCAGCAGCCAGGACCCGGAAGTCCTCGGGGACGAAGCTGGCACGGTCGCGTTCACTCGGGTGCAACGCCGCCTCGTACTGGGCTCGCTGGACATAGTGCCGCGCATTCGGAAACACCGGCATCACCGTGTCACCGACCCGGACGGTCGATCCCCCCGCGTGGTCGAAATGAAGATGCGTGAAGATGACGTCCGTGATCTCCTCGGGCTTCAGATCGTGCAGGGCAAGAGAAGAAACCAGGCTCGAGCTCCCTGTATCGATCCTGTAAATGGAACGTAACTTCTCGCTGAACTTCGATCCGTTTCCGGTGTCAATCAGGACCTTCCGGCCATCACCGATGAGGAGAAGCGCCCGTGCCGCCATGGTGATGCGGTTCCTCTCATCGGGCGGATGGGCTTTCTCCCAGAGGCTTCTGGGAACTACCCCGAACATCGCCCCCCCATCCAGAGCGAACTCTCCGGTCTCGATGGGATGGAGCTCGTATCTGCCGATATGCATTCTGCTCTCTCCTCAAAAACAGAAGGTCGGCCTCCCCCGGGGACTGACTTCAGACCACCGGAAAAAGGGCCGACCTTGAGACGAACGGACTCGGATCTTCCGTCAGGATTTGCGGAAACGGGAGGTCGCTTCGCTCAACTCCGGGAACGCCTTGTCCGGATGGAGCGTCTTTGCACGTTCATACAACACCTCCTCGGTTTCGGGTCGCTCTGGATCGGGAATGCAGCAGTCGACGGGGCAGACCGCCGCACACTGCTCCTGATCAAAGTGCCCGACACACTCGGTACACTTTTCTGGTACGATGTAATAGAACTCATCGGAAAGCGCATCAAACATCTGACCGTTCAGCTCGTACTGCGCGCCCCCGGCATAGATTGCCACGTTGGGGCACTCGGGCTCACATGCACCACAGTTGATGCACTCCTCTGTGATCATTGTTGCCATGCGATGTTTCCTCCGAAAGATGGTTCATGTTCAAGCGTGGAAGTCTCTGCTGGGAACCCGGCTGATCTCCATGGCCCCCGCCTTCCGGGGAGCATTGCCACGACGTGTCAGTGTCCCCGGTGAGCTTGCTGCCTGCTCTCGTAAGGAGGCCACGATTCCAGCCCAAACCTAACAAAAAGGTTCCCGAATTGCAAGAATGAGCGGACTCCCCTTCTGGCCCATCTACGCCACGTTGAAGTAGCGCGCTTCGGGATGATGAACGATAATGGCGTTCGTGCTCTGTTCGGGATCCAGGGAATACTCGTCGGTGAGGCGTACCCCGATCTGCTCCCCGTCCAGCAGGTCGAAGAGCTTTGCCTGGTCCTCCAGATCCGGACATGCGGGATACCCGAAACTGTATCGCGACCCTTGATACCCCTGCGCAAACAGCCGGCGTATCTCTGATGCGTCATGGCCGGCGATTCCCAACTCCTCCCGGATCCGTTTGTGCCAGAGTTCGGCAAGCGCTTCTGCGGATTCAACGCTCAGCCCGTGGAAGTAGAGGTACTCCCTGTAATTGTCCGCCTCGAACAGGGCGGCCGAATACTCCGATGCCCTCCTCCCGACGGTGACCAGATGAAACGCTACCACGTCCATCCGCCCGGAATCCCTGGAGGAGAAGTAGTCCGACAGACAGAGGTGCCGGTCATTCCTCTGCCGGGGAAACGTAAATCTCACCCGCTCGGTCTCCGAGTCGGGTTCGTAGATAATGAGATCATTCCCCTCAGACTGACAGGGGAAGTACCCGTAGACCACGCGGGGTTCCAGGAGGTGTTCCTTGAGGGATTGCTCCTTGAGTCTCTCCAGGTCCGGATACACCCTCTCCCGGAGGAACGACTCGTACTCCTCGCCCGTCATACGTCCCTTGCGGACTTGCCACTGCCCCCGAATGAGAGCCGTCTCGTTGACGTACCGGAACACTTCGGTGAGGCCAACGCCATCCACGACTCTAGCGCCCCAGAAGGGCGGTCGAGGAATGTGCGGTGCCTCTCCGACCGAAGATCCCCGCCCCGGGGGGTGGGGCGGTCTCGGCAGGACGGCATTGCGGTAGCGCGGGTCCTCCTGCTGCGCGAGCTCAACTTTGGCCTCAGCCCCGGTCGGCACCTCGGGTTCCTGCTCCTCCCCCTTAGCCCTTGCTCCCCCATCCCGGAGGTCCCCGGCGGCAATGCTCTCCATGAAGCGAAGGCCCGAGAAGGCGTCCTTCGCGTAGAACACCGGCCCGGCGTATATCCCACGGAGATCCTCTTCGACGTACCGACGGGTAAGGGCGGCTCCCCCGAGGATCACCGGGAGCTTCATTCCCCGCTCGTTCATGACTTCCAGGTTCTCTTTCATGATGAGGGTGGACTTCACGAGGAGGCCGCTCATGCCGATCGCGTCCGCGGACTCCTTCTCCGCCGATTGCAGCATGGTGTCAATCGGGCATTTGATGCCCAGATTTATCACCCGATATCCGTTGTTCGTCAGTATGATGTCAACGAGATTTTTCCCGATGTCATGAACGTCACCCTTGACGGTCGCCAGCACCATCACGCCTTTCGACGTTGCCTCAGCCTTGTCCATGAACTGCTCGAGGTATGCCACGGCGGCCTTCATCACCTCCGCCGACTGCAGCACGAAGGGGAGCTGCATCTGACCGCTCCCGAACAGATCCCCCACACGCTTCATCCCCTTCAGGAGAACGGTGTTGATGATCTCCAGGGCCGTGTGCTTCTGGAGCGCCTCGTCGAGGTCTGCCTCCAGCCCCACCCTGTCGCCGTCGATGATCCGGTGCTCCAACTTCTCCTCGACACTCGCAGTCTCCGGCGCCCTCGACTTTGGCTCGGCCTTCCGGCCGGCATAGTACGCCATCAGCTCCGCCAGCGGATCGTAGACGAGCTTTCGCCGCGCGCCGTCCGTACTCATGAGGAGACCTCCGCAAACCGTCTCTCATCAAATATCAGCTGTCGACAGAGTTCTCTGCCACGCTCATCGATCTTGTAGAGGGGCATGATCTTCGCGGCGTGAACGATTGCCAGGTCCAGGCCAGCCTCGAGGGCATAGTGCAGGAACACACTGTTGAGAACATGCCGCGCCGTCGGCGCAAGTCCGAAGGAGATGTTGCTCACCCCGAGAATTGTCTTCACGCCCGGCAACTCCTCCTTGACGAGACGAATTGCCTCCAGGGTTTCAATGCCAGCGCGCCGAAACTCCTCGTCACCGGAACCCAGTGTGAAGGTCAGCGCGTCCAGAATAAGATCGTGGGGCCTCATCCCGTGCCTCCCGACAACCAGGTCGTACAATCGCCTGGCGATCTCCAGCTTGTCCCGCGCCGTCTTCGCCATACCACGCTCATCGATGGTGAGGGCGATGACCGCCGCGCCGTACCTCTTGCAGAGACCGACAACCTGACTGACCCTGCCTTCCCCATCCTCCAGATTGATCGAGTTCACAATGGCCTTCCCCCCGATCAACCGCAGTGCTTCCTCGATGACGGGTACCTCCGTCGAGTCGATGACGACCGGGAGCGGAACCTGCGTGTTGAAACGACTGATGATCTCCCGCATGTCGCGTACCTCGTCCCGCCCCACGAACGCGGCACAGACGTCAATGAGGTGCGCCCCCTCCTTCACCGCATCGCGACCCATGGCAACGATTGCCTCCCAGTCCTCCTCCGCAAGCAGTTCACGAAAGAGCTTGCTCCCGTTTGCATTGGTTCGCTCCCCGATCAGGACCGGGGGAGGATCCACCTGCAGCGGAACCGCCTGGTACAGGCTCGACACGCTCGGGATGAACTCCCACTCCCTCTTCCGGGGGGAGAGCCCCCCCACCGTCTTCGCAAGGAGCCCAATATGCTCGTCTGTGGTCCCGCAACACCCGCCGACGATGTTCACCCCAAGATCCGTGACGAAGTGGGCAAGGTACGAGGTCAGCTCTTCAGGGGAGAGTGTGTAGCGGGCTTCTCCCCCGACGTTCTCCGGCAAGCCGGCGTTGGGCATGACGAAGATAGGTTTCGGACTGCCGGAGGAGAGCGCGCGAATGTGGTCCGACATCTCCTTCGGACCCGTGGCGCAGTTCACCCCGATCACGTCGACGTCGAATGGCTCCAGCGTCACGAGCGCGGCGGATATCTCCGTCCCGAGCAGCATTGTCCCCGTCGTTTCGATCGTCACCGAAACAACGATCGGTACCCGCCTGCGCATATCCTCAAAGCACTCAAAGATCCCGAAGAGAGCCGCCTTTGCCTGAAGGATATCCTGGCAGGTCTCCAGGCAGAGGAGATCGACCTCCCCGTCCAGGAGTCCCCTCGCCTGCTCACGGTAGGATGCGGCCATGGCTTCGAATGAGATGTGCCCCAGCGAGGGGAGCTTTGTCGTCGGTCCCATTGACCCCGCCACAAATCGCGGCCTGCCGGAAGACGAGTACTCGCGAGCCATCCGCTTTGCAATGCGGGCAGCGGCCAGAGTTATCTCGTACGACCGATCGGCAAGCTCATACTCTGCAAGGACAAACGACGATGATCCGAACGTATTCGTCTCGACAACGTCGCAACCGGCGTCGAGATAGTCACTGTGAACTTTCTCCACTGCCGAAGGCCTCGAGAGGGAGAGGTATTCGTTGCACCCGTTGAGGTGCTCACCACCGAAGTCATCAGCACTCAGGTTCTGACTCTGGAAGTGGGTCCCCGTCGCTCCGTCGAAGACGATGATCTTCTCTCTCAGGAGATCCAGAAACCTGCTGCTCACGGCATGCTCCTCTTCACCTGGTAGTACTGTTCCATCATCTCACGCACGATCCGGGCGGCAGGCAGAACCTCCCGGATGAGCCCGGAACTCTGCCCCGCCTCAATTGCCCCCTCATCGATGTTTCCCTCGAAGATCCCGATCCGTTCCCGCTTCTCACCCAGGAGCTCTTCCAGCTCCTGCCTGCCGGCTCCCTCCCGCTCGGCCGCCAAGGCCCGCAGGGCAAACGGGGTCTTGATGAGCCTTGTCGGCGTCAGCTTCTTCAGGGTCAGGACGGTATCCCCATCCCGGGCCTCTACGACAGCCCGCTTGTAGTTGTCGTGGGCAGAGGATTCCAATGATGCTGCAAATCGCGTGCCTACTTGCACCCCGTCCGCACCCAGAGCCATCGCCGCAGCCATGGTGCGGCCATCGGCAATCCCCCCGGCAGCTATGACCGGGATGCCGGCAACATCCACGACCTGGGGGACCAGCGTCAGCGTCGTGATCTCGTCAGGCCCGTTGTGACCACCCGCTTCAAAACCTTCGGCCACCACGCCGTCGCATCCGACACTCCGCGCCTTCTCCGCGTGCTTGACAGTCGCAATGACATGAATGACCGTGGATCCGGCGTTCTTCAATTGTTCGGTGAATTTCACCGGATGACCCGACGAGGTAAACACTATCCTTACACCCTCCTCAATCGTCGCACGGACGAGCTCCTCCGCGTCCCTCCGCACAAGCGGGATGTTCACACCAAAGGGACGGTCGGTCCTTGCCCGCGCCTTCCGGATCTGTTCACGGAGCAGCTCTGCCCGCATCGAACCCGCCCCGATCAGTCCGAGACCGCCGGCCTCAGAAACAGCAACGGCGAGCTTGCTGCCCGCCGTCCATACCATGCCGGCCTGTATGATGGGGTACTGAATGCGAAACAGCCGGGTCACACGAGTCTCGAGCGGGTCCGGCCAGCCGGACCGCCGTTCGTCTTTCATTCCTCAGTTCTTCGAAATGGATTGGGGGATGATGTCCGAGACGAAGGTAAACGAGTAGACGGCAAGGCCGTTCTCTCGTGCTCCCAGCCGCAGGACATGCGCGCCGAATTCTCTATTCTTCACGATGTTGTAGAGTCTCGCCTCATCGACAAGCAGAACGCTCGTCCCGTCCGGCTTGATCCGGACATCCCCTCCTCTGTTCTCTTCGGTCAGGAACCGATCATCCTGCTGCACGATCAACTCGACCGCGGCTCGATCCTCCGACTCGAGCACCGCATTCACCTCGAGTGCAGCATAGGGAAGGATCAACCGACACGGGGTCCCGGGCTCTGCTCTGTTCAGAACCGTGTCACGCGTGCACAGCCACGCCCCCTCCAGGTAGAATCTCCCGTCGAGGTAGATGCCGGGGTCCTCGTACAGGGACGTGGACTCCGGGACCTGTCCCTCCACGTTGCCAACGCTCCCGCGTCTGTAGCCGGCGAACAGCTCCGGACTGGCTCTGTAACAGGCCGCTCCCGGCACGTCTGCCTGCCGAAGAGGTACCATTGAATCTGGGAGCTCCTCAGGCACGTTTGCATCGCTGAGCAATGCCCTGACCTCCCGCTCGAACCGGACATAGCCACCTTCACCCTCCAGCCTGCAGCGGACAAATCCCTCCCTGTCGACGAGGACGAGAGTTGGCCACACGGTATTGCCGTAGTGCGACCAGAGATGATAACCGTTGTCCATCACCACGGGGAACTCCACACCCAGCCGACGAACCGCCTGCCGCACCGCCTCACGTTCACTCCCGAAAGCGAATTTGGGCGTATGGATCCCCACAACGACCAGACCGCACGGGCGGTACCGCCTGTGCCACTCACGCACATACCGGAGGGCATGCAGAGAGGCGCTGCAGGCGAAGTCCCAGAAATGGAACAGTGCAACCTCTCCTTCCATCGCCGCCTCGGGGAGGGGATCGCTGTTGAGCCAATGATCGCCGCAGAGTTCAATTGCCTCGAAGGCCCGCGGCGGATATTCTGTCAGATTCATAGAGAAAATATATCCAAACGGTCTCTGAATTGCAATGCAGGGATGTGCAGCACTATTCTCCTCCTCACTCACTCATCGCGCGGTAGACCTCTGCTTCATTGAGGATCAGAAGGGAATTGTGGTCAGCTCCCGCCAGTTCGATATACCGGATGAGAGACGGAAATTCACTCGCAAGCCGCCGGCCCATCTCGACGGGTATCACCTCATCCCTCCTGCCGTGGACTATGACGACCACGGGGGGTGACGGCGATGTGGCGATCTCCTTGAGGCGGGCGATGTTGTCGTAATCATGTCTGAGCAGACGCGCCAGCGGATCGCCCACAGCCTTCCGCGCCATGGCACGGAGCGTGGTAAACGGGGCCAGCAGAACAAGCCGGGACACCTTCCGCCGGGCAGCGATCTGAAGAGCGGCGGCGGCCCCCAGCGAGTGACCGAGCAGATGCAGCGGGGGGAGGCCCCCGGCGCCGCGAGAGGAGAAACGGGCTTCACACTCTCCCAGGAGCCTCTCGGAGGACTCAAGAATCCCCCGCGGCGATGCCTTTCCTTCACACTTCCCAAATCCCGGGTAGTCGACCAGAAGGAACCCCGCCCGCCGGTCCGGATGGCGGGAGAGGAAATCCATCCACTCCAGAGCCAGAGACGCGTTCCCACCAAAGGCCATCCAGAGCCGCTCCGGGGGTCCCGGGTACGGATCGCGGGGAGGGAGGAAGAAGGCCACCTGCTCGCCATCTGTAGTCCGGTAGTGGATCTCCTCCACTCCCACTGGGAGATCGGCAGCAGAGTAGTGCCGGGCGCGATATATCAACGAGTGCTGAAAGGCGTAGAGCAAGAGCACAATGGCACAACAGAGGAGAAGGAAGACGGCAACAGGCAGCATAGAAAACCTTGCGCTATGTGAGCGTATCACCATGGCCGCACGAGATTAGCCCCGCGGATCCCTCCCCCTCCCTTCGATGACGACGACAAACTCTCCCTTGAGCTTCTTGGGGGCGAGTTGGCGGTAGAGTTCCGCCGCCGTCCCGTAGAACATCCTCTCCGCGGGCATCGTCAGTTCGTAGGCGAGACAGATCTTCCGTGTTTCACCAAAGGCCTCGGCGAGGTCGCGCAGCAACGGCATGAGACGGTAGGGCGTATCCATCAGGACGATGGTCTTCTTCTCCTGCTGCAGACGCCGGAGTTCGGCCCGCCGCCGCTCTCTCTTCGGGGAGAGCCAACCGTAGAAGAGGAACTGATCGAGGGGGAAACCGGAGACGATCAGGGCCGGCATAAGGGAGGAGGCGCCGGGGACGGGAACAAGCCTGATCCCGTTCTTGATCGCCTCGTGAACGAGGAGTCTCCCGGGGTCAGAGAAGACAGGCGTCCCGGAGTCCGACACCAGCGCGATGCTCTTCCCGCTGCGGAGGTGCTGGAGAAGGGTGTAGGTGGCAGCCCGTTCGTTGTGCTCGGTAAGCGCGCTGACGGGCTTGTGGATGTTGAAGCGGCGCAGCAGCCGCTCTCCCTCCCTGCGCTCCTCGTAGACCACCAGGTCCACTGAAGAGAGGACGTTCACGGCCCTGAACGTCATATCCTCATGGTTCCCGATCGGGGTAGCAACAAGATAGAGAGTGCCGGTCATAGACTGCACTCACCAACGCGGCGGGATCTGGCGGACGGTAGCCCAGGAGCGCCATTCTTCCACCCCGGCAATCATGAGCGCGGTGGCCGGGACCGCAATGAGCATGCCGATGAACCCCAGGAAGTACCCGAACACGAGAAGGCAGAAGATCAACAGAACCGGGTGGAGCCCGACCTGCCCCCCGATGATCTTGGGCTCGAGCACAGAGGCCTGAGCAATCTTCTGGGAGAGATACAGCACGATGACACCGATGACCTTTGCAATGGCCGGCTCACCACTGAAGAGCGCTACGAGGGCGGAGACGACGAGACTCACCACAAGGCCGACGTAGGGGATCAGCGTCAAGAGACCGGTCATGATACCCAGAACCAGAGGATACCGCACATCCAGGACCCAGAGACCGACCGTGGCAATGACCCCCTGGATGACCGCCACAACGACCATTCCGCGGAAGTAACGCCCCATCAACCCGTCCACGACGAGCCCGAGGTGAATAACCCGCTCGCGCTGGGGCTCCGGAAAGAGCGTCCAAAAGCGGTCCAGGATCAGCCGGAAATCTTTCAGAATGTAGAACACGAGGAAGGGAATAATGACCACGTTGATGACATGCATCGCAAGGGATGAGATGCTGCTCACCACACCGAACACCCCCTCAAAGAGCGATTTCAGAACCCGTGCCAACCCTGGAGTCAGCTGCTCGTCGATCAATCCCTGTACGGCATCGACCGGCATCCCGAACTCCGCAAGAATACGGAACACCTCGCCCGAATTGACGAGTGTCACGGCTTCGCTGGCAATGGTTCGAACGCCAATGAGGATATCCTGGAACTGGTCGATCGCAACGGGCATGACGAACAGCGTCACCGTAACTACGACCCCGATGAACAGAAGGACGGCGATCAAGGATGAGAGGCCCCTGTGTACTCCCCGCCCCTCCAGGTACGTGACGAACGGGTTGATGATGTAGGCGAGGATGAACGCGAGGACGAACGGCGTGAGAATCCCCCGGATCGAATAGAAAAACCAGATCGCAAACAGCACCACCGACAGCCAGATGAGCCGCCGGGGAAGCGGCGCCTCTCTCAACGGGTAGAGGAGGTAGATCAGACCCGCAATGATGACGAATGGCGAGAGGACGCTGTGGACGGTGTAGCTGAGACCGGCGAGCAGGAAGACAGCCGTTATGAGGATGATCGTTTCGGTCACCGTGCGGGGGAGGACCGGCTGGTGGAGGCCGGAAGAGGTTCCGGGATTTCCTGGAGGACTCTGCACGCGAGTCTTCCGTTTTTGCGCTTTTCCCATGCTCAGGTTCCGGTGTGCCCGAAACCGCCCGCCCCGCGACCGGTATCATCGAGCTCTTTCACAACTTCCCAGGATGCGCGGGAGGTACGCGAGATGACGAGCTGCGCGATCCGGTCCCCACGCTTCACGACAAAATCCTGCTTCCCGAAGTTGGTGAGTATGACTTTCACCTCGCCGCGATAGTCTGCGTCGATGGTCCCCGGACTGTTCAGAATCCCCATCTGATGTCTGAGAGCGAGCCCGCTACGGGGACGAACCTGGGCCTCAAACCCGGACGGGAGGGCGATGGCAAAGCCGGTCGGTATGAGAACGGTCTCACCCGCCCGGACAACCTGCTCTCGGTCGACAGAAGCATAGAGGTCCATCCCTGCCGAGTGCTCCGTTGCGTAGGTGGGAAGCGGGAGGTCGGAGCGTGACTTGTCGATCCGGGTTATGCGGATGGTTAATTCTGCGGACATGCCGCAATATACCGCAACACGGAACG
>WOR8_10000997_pt1 | contig 28974 bp, 35 predicted proteins | sample DeeMarSeWOR38_10_FD_19890 | JGI IMG/M metagenome (IMG submission 19890) | reverse complement strand
TCAGCACGTTTATGTTCCATATTCCAATTGTGAAGTCCACACTGTCCAATAATATTGTCAGATGCTTTGTCTGTTATTAGAAAAAAAATGAAGCTTCTATTATAGCTGGAATATCCATTCTTGTGTTTACTTTCTTCTTTCATGTAATCTTCTTCTGAACGATGTCCTAAAATTCTTTTTATTTCTGGTTTTGTGAAATTTTCAAAAATGTACTTTATATCTTCAGGAGAAAGACCTTTTAATATTAGCCTTCTTTTTTCAATTATTTCAAAATTCATCATTTGTTGCGATATGTTCTTTAATTCTCCTCGGTTTTTTCACAATGACCGCTAACCATTTTATAAAGGCATAAAAATTCCTATTTATCCCTTTAATAGGTTGAGAAATTGAAACATCTGTATTTACTTTAATAGACGATATTTCAGATAAATAAAACGGAAACTGAGAAGGTGAAATGGGGAAATTATGACTATCGCCCACCCCCATTTTTCATATCATAAACACTCAGCTGTTACTATCTTCTATTTTTTACATTACACTTCACCTTTTCCTTTCTATCCCGATGCCTCGCCTTCTCACACTTAGGCGTGATTCGGCAGGTTAAAAAGGAAGGATCTTAACGAGTTTTTTAGTTTTTAAATTTGATATTAAAGATTTGATAAGCTATCCCGAATTGATATTCAGCATTCTCAGAAAGCATTTTATCCATTTGCTGCATTAAGTTAAATAATGAAGCTTTTATTAAAATTTTGTTTATCGGTTTGTAATGAATTGTAAATCCGAAAAAGTAATCCTTTTCCCTTTTATTTTCATCCATACATCTTTCCTCCCAACAAATTTTACGATAAAATGAGTCATATTGAACTCCGCCAAGAATTGAAATCCCTATTTTTTTATATACATATCCAAGATTTATGTTAAATATTTTTTTTGTACGATCTCCCTTAAAATCGAATGCGTTTTCCTGCCATTTTCCATAAGAGAAACCAGAACTGAATAAAAATTTTTGATCATGAAGATAAGTTATATCAAAACCGTATGGATATCTATCACATTGATTTTCTTGAAAACCTCCGGAAAATTGATAACCTATAAAAAATTGTTATGCATTGATTTTTAAAGAGCATATGGTAAGTAGAAATATTATAATTACTGCACTTTTCAAATTTATCAGGGAGTTTATTGATAAGGGCTGCTAAATGTTGAAACCGTCTATCTTGAGATTATCATTGATGCTGGCATGCTTTCTATTTTTAATTTCTAAATTTCTTAATTTCAAGATTATTTTTATAGATCTCCTGTTTGTTAAATTAGTTTTTTTTAATAATTCTTTCAATTATTTCCCTTCCTTATAATAATACGAATCGGGAAAATCGGCAGGTCTGGATTTATCAGGATTTCTCAAAGGGTAAACTGCACCTTTATCAGGAAGTAAAGGTATAAATTCCCCATTGGTTTTGGCTAAAAGTTCAAACAAGCTTTTTCTGTATTTTTTGATCAGATTTTGATGAGTTTCAGAGTTGATCAGATTGGTTGTTTCCTCCGGGTCTGATTGGAGGTCATAAAATTCATCCAGATCCCAGATACCCTGATAACGGATATATTTATACCGGTCGGTAATCAGGGCATGAGTGGTTGGGGTATAAGGATAATTTCGTTCCCAGTAATATTCATATAACAATTCCTTACGCCGGTTGACTTTTTCGCCTTCGATCAGAGGTTTGAAACTCAGGCCATCCATGTTTTCGGGAATCATTATTCCGGCTATTTCAAGAAAGGTCGGGGCAATGTCAATATTTAACACTGTCTCTTCGATAACCATCGGTTCTTTCAACTTTCCGGGCCACCATATCAATAACGGTACTTTGATGGATGCCTCATACGCCGTTCGTTTATCGATGAGACCCTGCTCACCAAATTGAAATCCATTGTCTCCCATGTATACAATCATGGTATTATCAATAAAACTGCTTTCCTCTAACCACTGCATAATTCTGCCCAGATTCTCATCCACCGACAGCAAAGTCTCACAATACCGCAAATAATATTTATTGAGGTCAAAATCAGGCAAGTTGTAGCCAAATTCCATACCATGCCGGCTGTTTCTCTGATTGATTAACCATATGGGTTTGTCCTTCGGGACATCGAAGCTTTCCGTGTAGTTCAGTTGTTTGTTTTTATATTTCCCGATATGCCGGTCAGCGGCTACAAAATCCGAATGAACCGCTTTATGTGAAAGATAAAGGAAAAATGGTTTATTACCAGAAAGGCTGTTCAGCCAATCCAAAGCATAGTCTGTAAGCTCATCTGTAATATATCCATTCTGGGGTATTCGTTTCCCGTTTATATTGTAACCATCCATACTTGTCTGTGGTACCTCCCTGCTCGTACCGTGCCCATCTGCCCAATAGGTCCCCTGCCCTTTAAAGCTCAGCCAATGATCAAATCCTTTTTGAGGATCATCGATTTCTCCGCCCATATGCCATTTCCCTACAAATGCAGTAATATATCCGGTTTCCTGTAAATATTCAGGGAAAAATTTCAAGCTTGGATCCACCGGATTATAATTGTTTACCACGCCATGATTGTGCGCATACATGCCCGAAAGTATGGAGGCCCGGCTGGGCGAACACAAAGAGGTGGTGACAAGTGCACGCTTGAAATAAATACCCTCTTTAGCCATTCTGTCCATATTGGGGGTTTCCAGAAAAGGATGCCCCATAAATCCCATCGCGTCGTATCTATGGTCATCAGTCAGGATATAAATAATATTTGGACGACTAGGGGATGCTTTCTGGTTGGAATTCTTCTGATTACAGCTCAGCAACAAGCTACCAAATATGAAAACATTAAAAAGAAGAAATTTCATTTATTTTTGTTTTCTTATTTTATAAAAAGTAACATTATCTCCATTCCAACAATCTCCCACAGGTAATATATTTTCATAATTTTTAATGTCAGAAAATCCTGTTAACTCAAGAATTGGAATCAAATCCTGCTGCTCATAATAATGAGTCCAAAAAATATATGAATCAATTTTATTATCCTGACCTATAATAATATGATGGTTTGCTAAAACTTTTGCTTCCGGATAGTGGTATCCATTAGTTAATGCTACGTATGGTTCATTTTTCCAGAATCCGTTTTCCTGAACTTCCCAGGATTGTTGAATAGTCTTTTTATCAATATTTTTTTCATTTACAACATCAAAAATAAATACCCCTCCTTTTTTTAAGGCCCTGTTTACATTTTTTAAAATCTGGTCTCTTTCTGATGGTATTAGAGCACAAAAATCAAGATAAATTAAAAGTATTACATCAAATTGGCTATCATAATCCAGATTCAGATAATCTGAATTGATATATTCAATATCGAGCTGCAATTCTTTTGCATGATTGATTGCATATTGAATTGAATTGCCCGAAAAATCTATACCTGTAACTGAATGTCCATTTCTTGCCAATATCTCTGCATAAAGTCCCGGACCACATCCTAAATCTAGTATTTTAGCCTTTGGTTTGTTTATCTGCTCTAAAATCCATTTTGTGATAATATTAATTTTGTCATAACTTCTACTTGCTGCATCAATATCCGGATTTATATGTAACTCTAATAATTGCTTTGAAATATGTGGATCTGTCCACATTACTGAGGTTCCTATCTCGTACAATTGGGGCTTATTTGTCGTGCTCTTTAGTAATTCAAAATTCATTGTATCTTATAATTTCAATCAGTTTGCTTATGGCTAATGTTCCGCGAATACCTGAAGTTGCCATTGAGGGCTCGCGGCCAAAATTAATTTGGGTGGAGTGTTGCAGAGCCAGGTATTCACTGCTTTTCAAAGAGAATTTATTTGATTCTCTTTTCTCTCGTTTTTACATAACTAAATAACATAAATGCTACTATTCCTAGCTTTAATAACAATCGGGGGATTATTATATTCGAATCAATTGCCGCTACGACATACGAATACACATTAGCAATACCAAGTAAAATAATTACTATAATAGTAGGAATAAGAACCCACCTGCGTTCAATTGGATGTCTAGTTGCCAGGATAAGCAATATTCCCCACGAAAATGCAACTGCTGCAAATAATCCCATTGGATAAACATATCCATCTACACCAGCTCTCGATGGTATTAGAACTATTATACCATACATAAAATCACCAATTGCCCCTAACCAATAACTGATACGTAATAGTAATACATTATTCATTTGTTTATCTCCTTTTTTAAATGTATATGGGTCATTTCGTCTAATGATGTAATATTTTTGCGAAAGAGGTGATTGACGAACAGCCTTTGTACAGTTCATCAAATAGTTTTCAGCTTATCCCTTCCACCTTCATAACAGGGCGAATTTCCATTTTTAAAGGAAAACATGGTTCCTTCCATCTCCAGGGGTTGTGCTGCTATCATTTTTCCTCCTTCTATTAAGCTCCCGATATAACTGCCCACTTTCTGGATATGTTCCCGTTGTCGTTCCGGTGAGAGTTTCACCGCGGGATCTCCTTCGTTTCGGATAAAAACAATGTATTCTTTCATAATTTTATCATTTTATTTTTCTAATCGTGGTTGGAGGTATATATTCCCATTTAAAATCCTTATCCCCGATAATATATCTGTGCTCAAATTGTGTATTTATATTCCTTTTATCATTTTTATCGTAATAAAAAGTTGATGGGTCTGCCTCAGAAAAAATCTCGTCGTGTCTGTAAACGGCATTTTTGTCAACAGCAAAAAAGAAATACTCAGGGCCATCAATCACTTTGAATGTTTCCCCATCCCCGTTTTTTATCAATTTTCCTCTGAAGTATACGTTTTCCCCATCGGTAGCATATTCTTTATCAAGATATCTGAATGTTTCAGTTTGAACATTTTCCAGGATATAATCACTACAGTAACATACCCCACAATCCGTATAATCAATACAAATCACCTGTATCGGGTAATATACATTATTTTTATCCTTTGCATAATTTGTGCCTGCCAGCACTTCAAAAGTTGAAATATCTATACCAGTCATTGGCTCAATATCACATCCTATTTCTCCACAAAAAATGACAGTGTCAATCCGGGTATACTCATCTACTTTTTCTTTATCGGTCAGCGAAACCCAATCAACACTATCATTTTGATAATCGAAAGTTCTATCTACTACACCTTCGGGCTCAAAATATTTATCCTGACCATAAGAATTAGTCAAAATAAGAAACAGAATAATGTTAACTGTCAGTCTCATAAAATTTGGATCAATTATTAGGGTAAAGTGTCGTGCGGTATCATTAATCACAATTGTAAAAATAACGAAACATAATCAGATTGTCTTAACCCGACCACCTTGTCCCGATGTATTGCTGGATCGTATTGACTTTTCCTTTTGTAATCAGTTATTCCACTATTGAGTTATGTAATTCTTCCTTAAAATTTTCTTTATCCATCTGACTTGCTATTTGCTCCGCTTTCTTTTTAAAATCACAATTTTTTACTAAATCAAGAATTTTCGGTTCAAGGTTCTTCGTGGTAATTTTACCTATTTTAATGCCTTTTGGGCCGACTCCTATATCCGAAATAATTTTATTCCATACAAATTGGTCAATAATATGTGGGATAATCATTGTTGCGCATCCATATTTAAGTGCCAAATGAGTTGTCCCTGAACCTCCATGATGAATATCTCCATATATTTTTGGAAAAAGCCAATCGTATGGAATCTGCGAAACAAATAAATCAGACCAGAATAAAAATTATCTGGTTTGATATGCCCACCAGAGGCTGTATTTATTATTGCAGGAATTTTATTTCGTTCAAGTATATCAAGGATTATCCTGGTCTTTTTTTCTGGTTCTGAATTAATCATGCTGCCAAAAGTGATATATAGTATTTTGTTGCGATTTTCTATAAAATCAGTTAAGGCTTTGTTGGATTTCCAGTTAGCAGCTCTGTTTCTCTCATGATATCTCAATACTTTTAGATTGTTATTCCAGTAATCTGGTCTTGAAAAAAGAGAGGGGGAAATTGTATAAATTGATTTGTTATGCCTAAGGACTTCTCGTATTTCATTCCGGCTTATTTTTTCAGTGATTTTCAACCACTTTTTGGTTATCATAACCGTTGTAACCATCCCAAAATGGGCCAACGAAAAGCTCAGTTTGTTTAAAAAGGCACCAAAATTACTATTAAAAGTAACATGTGAATGACCTTTTACATAGTGCATATAAGGCACGGGACTAATAAAAATTGTTTTTCCTCTATTATTTAATCCCCAAATTATTGGGTAAATGGCTTTCCCATTGTAGACAATTTTATCAGGATTTTCGCTTTCGATTAACTTATATTGTTTGTTTACCAATTCTTTACTGATCTCTGTCTGTTTTTTGGCAAGTCTTATATAAGCAAGAAATTTCTTAAACCCTGAACCACCACCTCCCATAACAGCTTTTCCGTCTTCGCTATCCAGCATATCAATAAATTTTAACCCTAATAAAGCAAATTCCAAATTTGACTCTTCTGCAAGATTTCTAAATTGCTCAGGAAAAGCGCAGATAACCTGATGACCTTTTTCTCCCAATATTTCACCTATCGCTAAAAAAGATTACATATCTCCCCGGGTTCCGATAGTAAGTAAAATTATCTTCATCTGTGGTTTTCTAATTGGCGTTAACGTTTGGCATATGAAAAGTTACTGCGTTCAGAGCTCACCTAAGTCCATATATGGCCAGCTAAATACAAGCCCCGATCCACAGCACACCTCATATCCCAGCAATTTTTTATGTACTTTGCTGGGCGTTCGTTTTCCATCAATGCAAGTAATCGCTTTATTAATTGGCCTCTCTTATTATAGAACCATTATGAATTATCATAAACACGTCAGTTAAAGCGTTTAAATTTTCAATAGGATTGTCATTTAAAATTAATATATCCGCAATTTTACCTTGCTCTATTGTTCCTATTTCACTATCCATATTACAAACAATAGAAGCGTGCCTGGTACATGCAATTATAATATCCATGTTAGTCATACCTGCCTCCTGCATAAGTTTAATTTCCTGGACAGGCATTCCCAAATCAAATTTATTTATATACCCGTTATAATCTGTTCCTAACGCCACTTTTCCTCCTGATCTAACAAATTTTCTTAAATTGCTTATAGCAACTTTATCCCAATTTAGCGTATGTATTTCACTAACCCCTTTCCATAATTCAAGTGTTGGTATCCAGAAAATATTTTTATCAATCATTTTTGAAATATTATCTTCAGTTAGTTCATCCACTATCATATGTGCCACGTCATTCACGCCAGAGGTTATTGCCATTTCAAGATGTTTAGCCCGGCTAATATGCGCCGAAATAAGAAGGTTATTATCATGTGCTGTTTGAACAACTGCATTGACTTCATCCATTGATAACATTTGCCATCTCTTTCCTTGAAGATCATCTTCTATCGCTATTTTTATTATATCAGCACCGGATTCTATTAGATTTAATGTTTTTTGTTGCGCATCTTCAGGCGATGATACTTCATAGTTACCATATCCTCCTACTGCAGTTACCATAGGGCCTGCAGCTACCAGACGAGCATTTTCATCATCTTTTAGCAATTTATCTCGTAGAGAATATGCTTCAATTGGGGAATGATTAAAATTTCCTAAATCACGTACAGTTGTTACTCCCGATTTTGCCCATTCTTTTAAATTAGATGCATAATATCCGTCATGAACATGGGCATTTATAATACCTGGTAAGATCGTTTTGCCGGATAAATCTATCACTCTGGAGCCTTCAGGTATTATTAAATTTGAATCTTGTCCGACATATTTAATATAGCCATTTTCAATAACAATAAAGTCGTTCTCTACCGGATATGAACCATTGCCATCTAATAAAAGTCCATTTTGCAGTATTATTACTTCCGGCGAAACAACAAATGGATTTTCTGCTTTTTTACATAAAATGCATAATATAGCAAAGAATGATATGAAAAAAATTGAGCGTATATTTCTTTTCATAATGGTCAGGTATAAAAGCGGTTATAATGGTTTTTAGACATTGTTATGCCAAGATTGTTAATAACTATTGCTGCTTTTAATTGCAGGGAGAATCTGATCAGTTATCAAATCCCAATATGTATCTGTCGGATCCGTATTATAATTACCAGCAGTGAATCCGATGACCATTTCCAAAGATGGAAAGACTGCTAAGAATTGTCCGCCATCTCCTGGTACAAAAATTGCTTTTTCTGTTTGGTTTCGAAATTCAAATTTCATTTCATTCCAATAATACCCATATCCTCTTTGATTACTCAGTTTTATAATTGGTTGGATTGATTCCTTTATATATTTCATGGAAATAATTTGATTTCCCTTAATTCTACCATTGTATAGCATTAATTTACCAATCTTGATTAAATCGCGAGACCTAAGTGCCAATCCACCATCGGTTTCAAGTGTATAATCCGGATATCGAGTCCATAAATAATTTGTAATACCAAGGGGGTGAAATAGGGTTTGATCAGCAAATTTATCGACTTCCATTTCACAGGCATTTTTGAGTACAACACCCATTAAAGTTGGATCACCGTTAGTATAATTAAAGACTTCGCCTGGCTTTGTTTTCAGTGGCCTTTCAATAATATATTTTACAACATCATCACATCTGTACAATTGGGCAGCATCATTTCGTTCACTTTTCCATGAAATGCCAAATTGTTTCCATTCCAACCCAGATCTCATTGTGAGTAAATCTTTTATACTAATTTCATTTTTTTCAGATGAAAAGGAATTATTGTAATATGATAAATATTTAAATATCGGTTCGTTTACATCAGGAATGAAACCCTGGTCAATAGCAATCCCACATAGAATAGAAAAGATTCCTTTGGTTGTGGATGCCAGATGATGCGTCTTACTTCGAAATACATCATTGACAAATGAACCTGAAAACTTTCCATTCATAGCAAAATACTCTTCCATTACAAGTTTCCCTTTTCTGTAAATCAAAACGCTATGAATATCTCCATGTACTCCATTTTTAATGTCTTTGATAAATTGGATAACCATCTCTTTATCGATATCCGTATCATTGATATCACCACAAATTAGATTATCATCAAGACTCTTTGGTACTGAATAAGTATATTCTTCAGTTTGGCAGGACTTGAACTTGTTTATGAATTCATCATAGCTACGATTGCGATAGAACATCCATTTGGATTCCTCTCCTTTCCAACTTTTTTCCAGATACATTGTATCGCCATTTTCACTTAAATACCCCTGATGAGCAAGCCATGATAGCTTATTATCCCGATAACTAATTTTCGTATTGAATTCCCATACTCTTGAGCGGGGCCCAAGTTCATAAATCATAGTAATTGCGAGTGTACTATCAGGATTTAAAGAAAATAAGCGTATTTCAATATCTTTAGTTAGGGTGCTATTTTGTAATAATCCTCCAACCCAACATCCCTCTATCTTTTCAATCATTTTTGGATCATTTGATGGATTCTCATTGCAGGAATAGAGAATATATATTGAACTCAATAAGACAAATAATGAAACTCTGTACATTTTCTTTATTGTCTTCATGATTCAGTATCTGATTTTAAATTTCGGTAAACTTGTTTATAAAGTTATAAATATTCCAATTTTTCCTTTTAATGCGTAGGGATAATGAAACATTTCAATTTACTTAAATCAGATAAGATATCAATTAAATTATACCAGAGTGGAGGATATGATAGGGAAAAGTATAGGATCATCCGTGCCCATCATTCATATCCTCAATATCCGGCTGTGCCTTTCTTTTATTTTTTATTATATTTCACCTTTTCTTTTCCAACTCATAGAATCATTTAAGATAAAAAATTAGAATTTTTTCATTTTGACAACAATTCAGAAGGCTTGTAAATTTCACCCTTATTTAATACATATTCTATATTTCGGCTATTCTTTATGTTATCTATCGGATTGGAATCCAGAATTACCAGGTCTGCCTGTTTTCCAACTTCTACTGTACCGGTCTCTCCCAATATGTGAAGTGCTTTCGCACCATTGTATGTAGCGATTTTTAAAACCTCAAGAGGCGGAATACCGGCCTTAACCAGTAATTCAAATTCACGATGTAATGAAACTCCGGGGGTGATCCAGGGATTTCCGACATCAGTGCCGGCGGTAATCAGGACCCCGTTTTCATAAAAACGTTTAACGATCTCAGAAAATACTGAAAACAATTTCTGTGCCTCATAAAAAGCTTCATCTGACCACCAGGATGTATAAGGGTGTAACTTATTGTTTCGCCATTCATCGGTAAAATCGTTTGGAGCAAAATCGGGCTCCAAAATTTCTTTATAGCTGGAATCATTACCCCAAATCATCGCTTCCATCATAACCAATGTTGGGTCAACAACGACATTATTATCCACCAATGCTTTTGTAAGTTTTTCCATCTCGGGCCCATCTATATCAAAGGATTCCCCCCATTCCTTAAACAGATCCGGATTAAAATTTCTTGTGGGATTTGCCAGGTCATAAAACCTGTCCCTTTTTTCAACCGGCATTAATTCCCAGAGCGGAGCTGCCATTGCACTATGAAGAAGAGCATCAATACCAACATTGGCAGCAAATGTCCAACTCGTATATCCCAGGTGCCCGATAACTTCCAATCCGAGAGCATGTGCTTCATCAATGGCTGCTTTAACTAAGGACGGGGTTAGACTCGTGTACAATTTTATATAATCTACACCAACTTTTGCTTGTCGTCTGACAGCCTCACGGATTTCTTCCTCAGTCTTTACTTTTATGTAGTCAAACGGAGATTCTGGACCATCAATTAACCATCCTGCAGTAAATATTCTGGGCCCGGTTATTTCACCAGATACCAATCTTTTACGGAATGCTACGATTTCCTCTGCCGATGCTCCGGGATTACGTACCGTTGTAATACCAAAGGCCAGCAAAGTTTTGTTTACCTCTTCATAATATCTGGGGCCATACATGTGGGCGTGCATTTCTATCAAGCCGGGAATTACATATTTATTATTTAACGTGAGTACTTCAGCGTCCTCTTGATATTCAAATTTCCCTGTTTTACAGATACGGATAATTTTTCCTCCTTCAATAAAAATGTCTGAAGAAGGTTGTGGTAAATTACCTGTTCCATCAATAATTGTCACATTTTCTAAAATGAGTAGTGATTTTTTTTCAGCACATTGTGTGAGTAAAAAAAATATTGATAGTACAATAAAAAATAGCCTGGATTTCATTTCAATTTTTTTTAAAAAGTAGTCATAATTCGATTTCCTTTTATTTATATATAAATTAATTTCAATCATGTGAATTTAATAAACATTAACCAACTAAATATTTCATTTATTATTCATCACAATGGTTAAATGAATTAAACTGGTCACTACTAATTAATTCGGTTTTACTGTAAAACTTCTCCTATATTTTAACCTGAAAAAACCGGCCCTGCAGCCTGGTCACTTGCTAGAGGTTTTCTCAAAATAGGTTTTTATTTAACAACCTCCTTTAGGACGTAGACGGAATGGATATGCAAGGATGGGCTTTAGCCCTGAATCATTTTAATATAGGGCTGAAGCCCATATTATCATTTTGGATCAGCTCACGCCCTAAATGACGCGGTTATACATATGATGTAGTTATGAGACAACTTTTTAACGCTTGGTTTCCCTCCCCTTTATTCGTGCCTTCGCATAATTCCAGCGAAGCGGGGTGGTTGGTTAAGAAAAGTAGGTATTAATATGATCATAAAATTTTTATCGGACACTATTGATAGACTATCTTGTTTTTTTACTAAGTCGTATACCATACGTACCAGTTGTCTGCAACTTTTTTCCAATGTATGATACGTCCACACTCATTTGCTCCAGGATTAACGCCTGCTGTTGAATAGGCAAGGCCGATACAATTGTCCAAAAATCCGGAAATAGTAAATGATATGGTGCCATCATCAAGCGTCTCAAAATTTACTAATTCCAAATCAATTAAGCGTTGTGTGAACGCCTCATATTTGTTCCGATCAATTTCCTCCTTATCTAATATTTCATCCAGAAAATATTTCTTACCCACCTCCGTTATCGTATCGACTTTAGCAATATCCGGTTCGATGGAATAAAAATTTACTGTTTTCCAGTATCGTTCAGCATCTGACATTTCTGTTATTTTTCCGTAGTCCCTGATCTGAAATACAAACTCATTCAATCGTTTCTCTCTCAATTTGAAAAATATATAATCAGATGCACTTAAAAGAAGTCCATAAGATACAAAATAAAGTATTATTGCAACTATAGCCCCAAATCCAATTAGTCTTTTTATGTATTTTGATTTCTCTATCCTGATATACCATATCGATGTAACGATTAATGTTAAAAGTGAAAAAAAATAAACTGGTAATAGTATCAGTATAGAGGCCGTCCGGTGGAAAAAAACTGTCCCAATGTAAGGAATTAAAATACTGACGATATTAAGTGTAATAAGTACTTTCTTTTTCATTTTTACATACACGCCAACACTTGATGTGTTAGCTACTGGTTCGGTAACCTTTAATCAACAAATGTTTTTTTAATTATTTCTTTTATATTCAAAATCTCATTATTAGATAGATTTTGGAGTGATTTTATAATTCTTTTTTTATCAATTGTAATTATCTGATCAATAACAGCCCAACCCTGCTTTTTATCAAAATTTATAGCTACTCTTGTGGGATATTTCCTGGATTTCGTTGTTAATGGAGCAATAGTAATTGTACGAAGATGTTTATTCATTTCATTAGGTGAAATTATAACACAGGGTCGAGTTTTTTTTATTTCACTACCAAGAGTTGGATCCAGATTAACAATAATAACCTGATACTGATGATAAGATTTCATAGATCAAGATTTTCATCTTCAAAAACATCATCAATTAATAATTGGTCGTCCCCATATTTATGCATTCTCTTAAATTCTTCTTCCCATCCTTTTCTTGGATTTTGTTTGGGTTTAAGGATTATAAATCCCTCTTTGAAGATTAATTCAACCTGATCTTTTATATTATACCTTTCCAGGATTGATTTTGCTAAACGGATTCCTTTAGAATTTCCTATTTGTATAACTGGTATTTCCATCAATTATGTAATTATAATGTAATTACAAGTCTACTTCATAAATATGCTATCAGCAAATTTATTTTCTTTGATCAGACTTCCGCTTACAGTCGATTGTAACACACCGCTCTGATTATTGAAACTGGAAGAAAGCTGATCACGATAAATATTAGTAAAACCCCGGCATTGGCAAATCCATATCGGCATTTTCAATGATCAGTATCCAATCCTGGCCTCTGCCGAAAGTTGGTGGCGTGTAGGTCTGTATGCCCTGCGTATCGCCGGTATGTATATGATATGATACACCGTACCTCGGATCAAACCAGATTTCTTTGATACGGCGCGCTTCAATCACACTTTTATCGATACTAAACGATTCGCCCCGTGGTGAATAGACAATGGCATATGTGGCATCGCTAGCCACCGCCGCACGGATCTTTGCTCCACCTGTTGTTGAGCCATTTTTAATCATTTCCTGGTTAGGTACCAGTTTGGTAAACGACCTCGCTTCAAACAATTTACGTACGTGCCCCATCTGGAAAGCTCCCGGATGATCCAGTGCATCATACCAGGGCATCACTGCTGCTATAATAGGATCGCGGCCCGGTGCATACATCTGCCAGATGCTGCTGTGACCATACGTATGACCACAGGCACCGGCAAGGATGGACCAGTAGGCCGCCTGGCGAACATCATAATCATCAAAACGATCAAGCCGGTTGAATCCTCTGAAATAAAATCCTACCTGAAGATTTTCATACCTGGGCTCACCATCGAGTGTCGGTTTTACAGGTTCCAGTGAATAGTCATTTTCGGCAAATAATCCGTTGTCATGGTCGTGCCCCGCATGGGAGGACTGGAACATGTTGAAATCGAGCCATTCGGCATCGTGAAAATAATCGGAAGATAATCCCGGACCACGGGGATGGAAAGTAATAAGATGTCTACCCTCATCCCCTCCCAGAAGGCCTTTCGCCATGGATTCAATGATTTGTCTTTCACTATCCGTATGAATATTGTGATCACCTCCAAGGATCCATATGACCGGTTTTTCCTTGTATCGTTTCCCAAGAAAGCGACCAAAATTTAGTGCATTATCAACGGTGAAGATCACCTGTTCCGGATTTAACGAGCTCCAGTAACTACCCCAGGTAGGCAACATCCCGATCACCAATCCCAAATCCTCAGCCTTGTCTACAATGTAATCCACATGTTTGAAATAATCTTCATTAGGTTTTTCAGGATCTTTGTTTTGAAATGGCAGATGTCCGTTTGCATTTGGAACATCGAGTCCACCGATCTGCGAAAGTACCACGCCCTGGATTACAGTGAAACCTTTTTCAGCACGGTTCGTAAGATAAATATCTGCCTCCTCTCTGTTTAGCCGGTGAAAGAGCTCCCATGCCGTATCTCCAAGGTAAAAGAACGGACTTCCATCTTCATTTATGAGGTACCTGCCATTTTCACTTACACGAACAGGTTGTGCTATCCCATTTGAAGTGATTAATAGTAAACAAAAAACTGCAAAAATTGAAGAAGAAGGTTTCATCGGTTTATTATAATTAAGGCTGACGGCTGTTTTCAAAAAAGAACCGTTGTTGATTTCAAAAAGTTACAATGTACATGTACAAGATACATAAATTTTCCAACTTAATTATCGCTACCATCATTAAGGAACTAAATTAACTCAGCAAAAGATTTAATCCCCTCCATTTTATTATCTAATAGGAATTTAATTGATTCTAATCTTTCTGTGATCCGTTTTCGAAATATTATATAGATTATGGGATTAAACATTTTTAAGAATCCAGCCAAAAATAATGTCTGAGTCTGCCTGATAAAAGTCTTGTTATTTGTTTCCTTTAAATTATATTTTAAAGTCCCTTTCATTTGTTTGCCTGTCCAGGAATATTCAATTTTCGTTGGTTTGTCATAATTTATTACCTCTGTGATGATTTCAATTTTCCATTTCCTGTATATAAAGGTCTCTTTGTATCTCGCACCAACGTTGAAAGACCCACCTGTCATTTTAGTATATTCTTTAACAAATGGATGAGTTTGCCAGGGAAGTCTTTCTAAATTTGTTAAAAAATCATAGACAGCGAATATATCCCTGTCAATTACTGTTTCAATTTTAAATAACATTTCTAAAAATATAGCGCATAAATGGTTTTATTTTTTCTTTTTCAACTTAGCTTCTGCTCTTTCCAGATTTTCCTTTACCCTGAATGTCATAATTTTGTTAATTAAGTCAAATGGGATTGGTTTATCTATTGGAAATTTAACCGAACCTTTTGCACTCTCATAAGCGGATAACTCTTTTCTGAATGCTTCAATTCCTGATGGTGTAGGATAAAATCCGATATGCTTTTTATGGGCTGCAAAGTGTACCAAATTACCTTTAAGTAAATAGGTTGGTATTTGATAATTAATCGTCTCTTCGGCATCTGGTGCAGCCTTTCTAATTGTTGCCCTAAGCTTTTCTAAAATCTCTTGAATGGCTACGGGAAATCCTGCAATATATTCATCTATGTCTTTGTGCATTTGCTAAAATAACCAGTATAGGGGTAAGCTTCCTTTATTTAATTTTTATTCTTATTTTCTGCAGAATCTGAATGATGCTTTTCCGTTTTTCCTTCTTTTTTTATCCGTAATTGATTTCCCAGGGGGGCCCATATAAGTAATAAGTGGAATATTACTCCACCATAAAGAATATTATTTATTTCTTCTTTATATGGAGTTCCTTTTAAGACCATAGCGCAACCAAATATTACTGCACCCCAGACAATAGCACTTGCAATAATCAAATACCCTGTTGTACTCTTTTTAATAAAAACACCTCCCTTTTTTACAAATTAAGAAACTATTGAATTTCAGTTATTTTAAAATCTTAAATCTTGTCTGCTAAATTTCCAGAAATACAGGCGCCTGTTGATACTTATAACTCGTATCTGTCAAAATTTTCAATTCCTTGGTTTTCCAGTTAATTAGTCCGATATGAAATTGAGTTTGTTCAGAATCGAATAATTCTATTGCCAGCCAATTACCATCAGGGCTCCAGTCATGCCACCCTTCTTCGTATTTATTTTCTGTCAATTTCCATTGCTTCTTTCCATCCGGTGAGAAAGTCGGATCGCTTGCATAAGGAGTTCCCGTGACTATTTTATGTAAAATATCTCCTTTTCGATTAATGATATAAAGAACAGAATCTACCTTTGGATGAGGGGAAACAATTAATTCTTCTCCATTTTTCCTGCTACCCATCCAACTGTCACTTAACTGGAAATCAGTTATTTTTTTAATATTACTTCCATCATAATCCATCTCATACAAAAAAACTACCCTGTTGGTTGTATCTCGATCACTGATAAAAAAGACCTTGTTTTTGTTTGCCAGATAAGTCCAGGCAACATCAGGATGGTTTGTAATGTTTTTTTTATCACTTCCATCTAATTTCATAGTGAAAATCTCATAGTTATCATCACTGATACTGTCAGGGACGTAAACATTATATGCGATCAAATACTCATTATCCTGAGAATTTGAATACATATTCCTATTTTCCTTCTGATTTTTTGATGTACAGGAAACCAGAATCAGGGAAATCGAAAATAGAACATTTAGCTTTTCCATGATTTTATATATTGGATTACACCTAACAGTCTTGCTTGTCCTGTAATGGATTTCATTGCTCATGCATTTCAACAAATTGCTAATTTTTATAACTATCATATGCATTCATTTTTGCGTTGAAACGCTTATTGGGCATAGCTAATTAGGGGGCTATTACAGATCAACCTCTCCCTTTCCTTTTCCAGTATTCCTCTGCTTCCTTCTCCAGTTTTTCTAATCTTGTATAATAATCTGGAAACTCCTTTAAATGAGCCCAGGCAATTTTACCCGTTAATTGTTTTTCATCATTTGTAACATTAGTTTCAGGATATCTGGACCCGTGTTCTAATTCCACATTTACTCCTTTTGTGAATTCAGTTAAATTTACCTCATTCCAATTGATGCCGAGACCATCACCGATCTCTTTTGCATCATTTGAATCAAATTTCTTCATTCTTTTCTATTTTATTATAGATGACAATTCTTTCATGTTCAGATATTTCTGGAAATTCAATTAATCAGATACATTTTATGAATTCTTTATTATTAATCCCTCATTTCCTTTTATTTATATGCTGGATGAAAAATAATGCGCTCAATGATTGGCTGTTAAAGGCGATCCGATCCAGCCGAATATTTATCACCTTTCAATTACGGAAATTAACTGAAAATATGAAAATTTATATGAACACAAATTATTCGGATGGTTTTCAGAGATGTATCAGGAAAAGTATGCTTACTAATACTCTAATTCACTAATAATTTCATAATGTTGAGAAGATTCATCATGTCTTAAAAGGACTTGTCGTGCTTTCTCAGGAACATAAGATTTTTCATAATCCTCACCTGCAAATTCTTTTACGGCTTCAAGATTGTCAAATATCATTATAGTGATAAATTCAACTTCTTTATTCAATATGCGTTTTATGAGGCTTATCTTTTTATACCCTTTTACTTTTTTATTCTCGATGGATGGGAATATTTCATTTTTCAATAAATTCTCATAAATATTAGCATTTCCCAATGTTGTCCATCCATGCCATATTCTTGCAACCATAATACTTTTATTTTTTATTTATAAAGTTAAGCTTTTCATTACATCGTATGCACGATCCTCTAATTTACTTACCTTTTTAAAAATATCTATTTGATTGAAGCGGATGGATGTATTTCTTGGATTGTGATTAAATAAAGAAAGATTTTTATATAAAAGAGATGAATTTAAATAAGTAAGTTTAAAACTATTATACATCAATGGAAAAATTTATGGATATTGAAAATTGTGCCAATTAGATAGTATGTTCATGAATATAATAAGCTGATAATTTCAATTTATGATAAAAAAAAGTGATCAATCATATATCACAGGCAAAGCTTTAGCCGTGGAGAAACAGATCTCCATTTTCCCCGTACTCCTGGTTAATTTTATTGGCACCCTGGGCTATAGTATTATTCTGCCATTTCTTATCATCCTGGTCTTAATGTTCGGAGGAAATGAATTAACATACGGAATCTTGGGAGCAACTTATTCATTCTTTCAACTCATTGGTGCTCCCCTGCTCGGAAAGTGGTCGGACAGGTATGGCCGCAAAAAAATCCTGTTATTAAGCCAGGCAGGTACATTTTTAGCCTGGGTGATATTTTTAATTGCTCTACTTATACCAAATAAAACGCTTATTAATTTAAATTCATCTGCATGGGGTGCGATTATAATATCAGCACCTTTGATCATGCTGTTTTTCGCACGAGCTTTCGATGGAATTACAGGAGGTAATGTGTCTGTTGCCAATGCGTATCTTGCGGATATAACGACAGAGAAGGATAGAAAAAGCAACTTTGGGAAAATGGCTGCATCCGCCAACCTGGGCTTTATCATAGGGCCAGCGATGGCAGGCCTCCTCGGAGGGACGATTTTGGGTGAATTATTACCGGTATTATTGGCCATGTTGATATCGCTGATCGCTATTTTTGTGATAGCTTTTCTGATGAGCGAATCAAATCCATGCGTGATATTGCAACCGTTAGAAAGTTGTAAAATCAAAAAAGTTTTTGGCCAGGAGCATAAGGATTGTTACGAAATAGCGGAATCGAATAAAATTACATTTAGAGAGATATTAAAACTGAATCACATTCCATTCCTGCTTATCCTCTACTTTATCATTTTTCTGGCATTTAATTTTTACTATGTAGCTTTCCCTGTTCATGCAGTTGAGAGCCTAAAATGGAATCTTCTGGAACTTGGTATTTTCTTTTCAGTGATGGGATTCATTATGGTTTTAGTCCAAGGTCCGGTGTTGGCTAAAATCTCAAATAAATTTTCAGATAGTCATTTAACCATTACTGGCAGCATCTTATTGGGGGCAAGTTTTTTCTTTTTTACTGGCAGGAACGAAGTTTTTATTTATTCAGGTGTGGTTCTGTTTTCCTGTGGTAACGGTATCATGTGGCCATCGTATCTATCGATACTTTCAAAAGTGGCTGGCAAAAAGTACCAAGGCGCTATCCAGGGGTATGCAAGTAGTGCAGGAAGCCTGGCCAGCATCTTAGGCCTGATTTTTGGAGGTCTGTTATATGGATTGCTGGGTGAAACCATATTCTGGATTCCCGGTATATTACTGCTGATTATTTTTGGTATATCTTTTAAGCTACTGGCCATTCAAAAGCCGGATCCTACTATAATAGAAGAATAAGATAAGGTTGTGAGTGGGTGTTAACAACTATATGGTTAGTATTAATATTCCCAATTTTTTAGTCAAAACACTTATTACTCTTTGTATTCACTTATTTCGAATAGATGTCCATCCGGATCCCTGAAAAAACAACGAACTTCCGCTCCCCAATCAAAAGGAGGTGTAATAAAATTTGCACCTCTTTCTTTCAGTATCTCATAGGAAGCCTGGCAGTTCTGAACCCTGATCGTGAAAGAATGACTGACAGCATGCTTATCGTCTGTAGGTTGAAAATGAATTTCAGGTTTATCCGCTGTAGGCCCGCCAGGAATCACCAACAAAATCCAGTGATTCAAAAGTTTTAACACGACGGATGTTCCTCCATATTCCCGAAACAACTCAGCACCCAGAATATCTATATAAAAGGATCTTGATTTTTTGAGATCTGACACAACCAAAATTGTTGTTAATTCGGTCTTATCGAAAGGATTTTTACTATTATTTATCATCATACTTATTAGATATTATCTGTTTTGTATTAAAAATAACGGATTAGAAGCTCTACAATTTCAACCAGAATTAACGTGAGTAAAATGCACTGATCTTCATGTTATCGTGTTTCCTTCATTTATTTCATCCTCCATTGGTTATAGGAGCTCTCTGTCCTTCTTTCAGTCTCTAGTGTTTTTGATTCCTTCCTGATTAATACAATCGATAGGCCAATCAAAAATTATCAAGCCCTAAATACATTGAATATCTTTTCTTTACTCCATAAAATCGTTTTGTTTCCTTATCCGCATCATATTCCTTATATATCCTGAATCCAAATCGTTCCCAGAATGATAAACAGCTTTTCTGGTCAGATTGCCATCCTAATTCACAATCAGGTAAAACCAGATGAACTTCAAATCTTTTCCAGTCATTAATTATTCCCCAATCTATCGATTCCTTTACCAGACGGCTGCATATCCCTTTTCGTAAATAATCTCCCTTAACAATTGTAAGACAATTATGAATCAATGTCTTTTTTGTTTGGGTTGAATCAAGTCCATAACCATAAAATCTGATTTTTAGTGCTATCTCTGACGGGAAAAAACTATGGTAAGCTATCACTTTATCGTTATCCCATGCCACAAATCCACATCCACCATATTTGTTGATTGTAATTTGATGCAATTGCTCTAAAGTCTCTCTATTATTTTTCCTGGAATAGTTGATACCAGGACAACCATGTTCAGGTAAATGGGATGTCGGGTCGAATGGTTCCACTCCAGTCAAACATCTGTCTGGTAACCATTCATCCAATCTTATTGGCTTTATTGTAATTGTATCAACAATCATTTTATTTTCAATCTTCTGATATTATGGCGCACTGAGATCCAAAAGCTCTATGATTATATCCATTCCTGATTGCGCTAAAGTTAGTTTTTACAAATGAAATGATCAATAGCTTTCCCGAAAGAGCTATCGTAATGATCATTTAGCTTAACGTTTGTTATTAACCGCTATTTTTCCTTGAATCCATGGACTTCCTGCTAAATAAAAGTCCATACCAGTCTTCTCTTGAATATCGACCAAGCGGTTTCTTATCTCTATAGAACGCATACCAATGTTTTGCCTCATTTTATTTGATTTTGGCACCTTCTGTTCTGTAAGCATTTTAAGGTATCCGTACGCTACTTCTTTGCTATCCGATTTAACTGTAATATACCAATCCTCTATTATTGCGTAATCGTAAGGAGACATTTCGCCCTTTTTGATAGCTTCAAGCAACTGTGGTTTCAAGAATGGATAAATGGTATCTTTCTGTGTATATGCTAATGATATAGAATTATGATGACTAAGAATTACAGTCATCCATAAACCATTACCTAAAAGTCTTTCGCCGGGATACCCGTATTCTTCCAGGATATTAATCAAAATTGCCATCTGCTTTTCGCTGTGGGATGCGAACTTTTTTTCAGCATATCTGTCCTTTCCTTTAAAGCTGAAAGTAAATAAAGCACCGAAAGCCTTCCATTGATCTCTGTTAAACATTTTCTTCACCTTTTTACGCACTTCCATGTTCAGGCTGGCTTCAAATTCTTTTTTTTGCGATTTGCACTCTTTTTTGATGTTTTTCCATTCCTTATAGTCTTGTAGTTTTGATAAATATTTATTCTTTTTTATCTTTTTTTTATTCCATCCCCCAACAATTCCTTTTTTTAAATAATTAAAAGCATCATCTTTTCTTCCCACATTTTATGCAAGCTGCGTTGCAACCTGATACTCTTTCAAAAAGATAAAATCATATGAACTGAAAACTTGTTCATAGATCAACAAGGCTTCTTTATATTCTTCGTTAGCAATCAGTTTTTCTGCTTTTATAATATTCTGATGATAATTCATGTAGTCCTGTTTTCTTTCAGCAGCTATGCCATGAAGGTCTGAAATCACAAGAAGGCCAATCGATATTAAGATATTACCGGTTTTCATAATACTATATTCATTGGTAAGAGAAATGGTTGCCAACGATTGGTTGCCAAACATCGTCCCGATATTCTTAATAATCAATTTAGATTTTTGGTAAGAAAATTGAAAGTCTATCAAAACATAATATTGAATATGTAAAATCAGGATGGTTTATAGCAGCTTGATATAGGCAGGCCGACATAAAAAAAGGAAAGGATTTGATCAATCTTATAAAAAGGCGTTTGAAATTATTTGTCCAAATGGTAATAAAACATCTGTATTAATTAATAACAGGTAAAATAGCTTATAAATACACAAGTCAATTGATGCTATAATTACTTTCCGTTACTTTTGTTTTCTAAAACTAAAAAACAGGTAACTGATCCGGCAGTTGCCGGAATGAACGTCGGTGATATTTAGTTAATCCGAATTTTTTAATGGCATCCCGGTGTGCCGGTGTCGGGTAGCCTGCATTGGTATCCCAATGGTAATTAGGAAATTCTTCCGCATATTTTTTCATGAGTTCATCCCTGTATGTTTTAGCCAATATGGAAGCGGCGGCGATGGACATATACTTACCATCTCCTTTAATGATACAAATGTGTTCAAGATCACGGTATTTTTCAAAACGGTTGCCATCTACCAGGATGGTCTGTGGTTTTTGTTTCAACTGATCAAGCGCCAGATGTATCGCTTTGAAAGAGGCTCTCAATATATTTATCCTGTCAATCTCCATGTTATCAACCACCCCTATCCCAAAATCTATCGCATGCTCGATAATTTCATCTTTCAAGGAATTCCTCCACTTTCTGGTTAATTTTTTGGAATCATTCAATAAAGGATTTTCAAATTCAGCCGGCAAAATTACAGCAGAGGCCACAACCGGCCCGGCGAGACATCCTCGTCCGGCTTCATCACATCCCGCCTCGATGATTCCCCTTTTATAATATTGTAATAACATGAATAAAATATATTTGCAAATAGTGATTTCTTTGTGATCTTAGTGTTTTGTGCCATAAGGCATCACCAAGTGAGTGGCAGGATATAGCAATATTTTATAGCCACTAAGGCACCAAAACACTAAGTAGGCAGCAAATGTTGATAAAATAATTCATACTTCTGATAATGATAGGCTAAAATTTCTTAAAAATAAACGAACATATGGGGGAATATAAAAATCCTTGGAAAAAAATAAATGAAAAAAACATCTATGATAATCCCTGGATCAACGTGAGTGAGCATCATGTTATCAATCCTAACGGCAAAAATGGAATTTATGGAAAAGTTTCTTTTAAACATAAAGCCCTGGGGATCATACCCCTGGATTTTGATCAGTCCACCTGGCTGGTAGGACAGTACAGGTACACATTGAACGAATATTCATGGGAAATCCCAATGGGAGGAGGACCTCTGAGTGATAATATTCTCGAATCAGCAAAAAGAGAGTTAAAAGAGGAAACCGGGCTGGAGGCCAGCAGGTGGACAAAATTATTAAGAATTCATACTTCTAATTCAGTAACCGACGAGGAAGGATTTATTTTCCTGGCAGAAGAATTATCTTATGGTGAGCCACAATTTGATGACACTGAAAAACTGGAAATCAGAAAGATCCCATTCAACCAGGCATATGAAATGGTAGTACAAAACAAAATTACTGATTCCCTCAGCATAGCAGGAATTTTGATGGTAGCAAAACAGTTATCTTTATAGGAAATCAATATCGACGTTTAATGGATATTTCATCAGATATTGAAGTGCAGTCTCGGGGGATAATCCCTCAAACATAATATCATATAACTTTTCGGTAATGGGGGCCCTTACCTTGTAATATTTTGCAAGACTTCTGGTTACCTTTACAGTATTGATCCCCTCGGCAGTTTCTTCCATTGTATTAATGATGTCCTTTAATGACTCACCTTTTGCCAGTCGATACCCGACAGTAAAGTTTCTACTGAGTTTGCTGGAACAGGTGGTAACCAGGTCTCCTATGCCAGCAAGACCAATAAATGCGTGTGTATTACCACCCAGCGATTTCCCAAGATAGATCATTTCCACCATTCCCCTGCTGATCAACAAACCCCTTGAATTCTCCCCTAATCTCAATCCGGTTAAGGCACCTGAGGCAATTGCGATGATATTTTTTAGTACACCCGTCAGTTCAATGCCAATAAGTTCTGAGCTACCGTACACCTGGAAAAGATCCGATCGCAATAAACGTTGACCCTCCTGAATCACTTCATTAAACCTGCTGGCCACAACCGTGGCTGAAGGTTTACCCTGTGCCAATTCCATGGCTAAATTGGGCCCGGCCAGGCAACCTATTCTAACGACGACACTTTCCTCCATAATTACCTCACTCATAGTGCGGACTTCATTTCTAGATAAATATTTTCCTTCCGAGTTTATTTCCTCCCGATCAGCAATTATATCAAATCCTTTGGTGCCATGGATGAGAATGTGATAAGGTTTTAAAAACGGTGAGATTTTTTTCATCATTTCCCGGAAACTATTCGACGGAACGACAGGAAAAATAATATCACATTTATCTGAAAGGTATTCTACATCACTGGTTAACTCTATTTTTTTATTTAATTTCTGGCCACTACTTACCCGGGTTTCTTTTGTAACCTCTACCTGATCAGGATTTCTTCCATACAATATAACTTCATTATTTCTAGCCAGCAGATTTGCAACTGCCGTCCCAAAACTTCCTAAACCAATCACACCAACTGGATTGTTATCTTTTTTCGAGGTCATATCCATCCAGTCTATTTCTGTAATAATATAAGGTTTTTAGATCCTGTGTAGTTATATCCCGGTCTTTATTGAATAATAACGGACGTTTAGCGTGAAAAATGCCAACATTATTTACACCTATTTCTATTAATGTGTCCACATCTTTCATTTTCAAGTGATCAGCCAAATGAATTCTACCTTTATTTTCAAGCATTAAAATGCGTTTTTTCATATCAAGAAAAGCCACTTTGAACTGATCATATGAAATAACCAGTTCTTCCACAGGGATCCTTAGCAAACTATATATATCAAGTTTGTCATATCTGGCTCGAAAATATTCAAATGCTGTAAAGGCTACCAGATGAGAAGCTGAACACCTGGCCAAACGATGAAACTCGTGAACAAGTTTTTCACTCAACATCCTGGTATATTCTCCCTCCCTTTGTGGATTTTCAGAAATTGAACCTTTGAACTTAAAATAATCTTCAATCTGGATTATTTTACCTTTATTATCCAGGCTGTTTCCTTCGTCATCCACATAGTTGCCAAGCAAATCCATACCCCTGCCTATTGATGCAGACATATCCGATCCCCTTGCAAAAAACTGTATCAGAAATTTCAGTATTTTATAGGAAGATGCATACTGATCTGATTCGGTGTAAAATCTTTCCTGGCCCTTTTCTGATAGATAATCCGAAATCAAACCGACCGCCTCCAACACAAAATTATAATTCAATACAACAGGTACAATAAATATTTTATTTGGCTTATTACCATCAGATTTCAAAAAATTGACCCGCTGTGCTTCCAGAGCCGTGCCCAGTAATCCAAGTTTTAACCTGGATTCAATCTTTCCGGATCGGGATCTTGTTCCTCCAGGGAAGAACAGACTATGGCATCCTTTCTGCAAAGCAAGGTTTGAATACATTTTAAGGGTTTCGAGGTAAATCATATTTTTCTTCCGGCGATCTACCTTATAAGCACCCAGACTATTCATAAAGTAGGCAAAAATAGCAATATTAAAAAGATTCAAACCAGCTCCATAAATAAAGGGTGGTAATCCAAGTGAATGTATAATAAATCCGATGGTGATGGAATCGAGATTACTGAAGTGAGTCGGCACCATTACAATCGTTCCGATTTTTGCCAGCTTTCTAATGTGTTCCGTTTCACCTCTGATCTGGATTTTATCCTGAAGCGTTAAGTTACCATGAAATAAAGCTCCAAATGTTCGTAACTGTGCCGCATTTAGCAAACGGGCAAAACCAAAAGTAACAATAGTACGCGCAAGGCGATAATGGGTGGGCTTAAAGTTTCCTGCTATCTCATTTGCATATCTGGATATGATATCTAGCAATAGTTGATCGCTAATATCCTTATTTTTTTTCTTTGTATTCTGATGCGAACTGACTAATTGTTTTTTCACATCTGACCAAAAAAGCAATTCATCATCAGGATCAACCTTCCATGGATTCTCTTTTACGCGAAGCCGCTCCTTGAACATGGTGATTTCAATTTCTTCCCTCAACATATCAGGAGTCCGGCGCAATTTTTTTATTCTTTGAAAACTTTCCTGAATTACTTCTTCAACGAATTCTTTGCGGTTCCTGCTTAATCTTACAACAGGCCAATCCTCTGGACCAGGCAGTATTGGTTCATAAGACTTGCCTTTCAATTGTTCAGTTTTCTGCATGCAACGACAAAATTATCTAAAAATATTCAGTAAAAATGTTTACTTTCTTAAATCTATTATTCAAAGGAAAAATTGAGAAACTCATCCAATGTATAATATCCCAGAATTGCATCCCGATTTATATTCCCTTTAATAACTGGTTTCAAGGTATGTTCATTTTTCGACAATTCATATTTAATTTCTGTTCCGGCCTTGAGCGGGTCGATAGCCATGATTATAAAATCCACACTCCCAGATTGATCCACGAGTAGCTCCTTTAATTGTGAGTATGAATAAAGATCAGGCTTACTCTTTAAAACATTTAATTTTAAAGCTTCAAGGGATTGATCATCTTTTTTATCAATCAACGCATACAAGGAACGAAGTTCAGGAGTCTCGTTTTGAATATATTGATTCGCAAATTCAATAAATGCCAATATATTCTGTGTTGCATATTCCATGTTAAAATCTGTATGGCCACCCATGTGATTTACAGTCATCACCTGTTGACCTATCCATCCAAAATAAAAAGTAAATATACCAGTGATAATAAACAAGACAGCAATGACAGGATGAAAATAACCCTGAAAAAAACCAACAACGATCAGGGGTGTAAAAATGCCACTAAATATGATCGGTATTAACAATTTCCTTTGATTGATCGCTATTCCTTTTACTGTTTCTAGTGGGAAATCCCTAAGTAATTTTCTTTTTCTTACAAAGAGTCGTTGGTCAGTCAGTTCACACTTATTTTTTTCGTCTCCATCCCGATAAAAATAACATATGGCAATATGATTTTCAATTTCCTTCAATTGTATATTCTATAGAATTGATGAATTTTTGTCATGTGCAGTTCAATAGAACCCAATAATCATTTAATTCCCGAGAAATTTCAGAAAAAAATTACTCATTCGAAGGAAATTTATTCTGAAATTTGTTATATATATACATACTTATCAGGGAGAATAAGATGAAAAATAAACAAAGGATATTAAAATTCGTTCTTCATTCCATACTGATACTGTTTTTATGTCTCGTATTGAAAGAATCAATGGGACAGATCGAACAGCCTACGCGTTATGAAATTGAACTGGAGTTCGGAGATGATTTCTTTGACGTACTTTCTGTTGAAGAATTTGGAATTATTCTGACCAGGAAAATTTCTGATGTATACGAAAAAGGTAAATCTCCATGGCAGTTCATGTTACTCGATACCACACTTTTTGAAAGATGGAGAAATGATATATTTCTTGATTATAATTATGAATTGAGGGGATATGATCACAAAGGGGACAAGGCCTATTATTTGTTTCAATATCGTCAGGACAGGTCTGGGAATGATGTTTTACTGGAAATTAACCTGGTCACCGGAATTTATCAGCAATACGATGTAAACCGGACATTTAATTACCAGTTGACAGAATTCGAAGTGATAAATAACTCGGCAATTTTCGGTGGATATGTAAATATGAGACCAACTGTAGTTCAGTATTTCTTCAAAGAAGGCCAGACAAAGGTATTTCCGGGATTTTATTTTGACCGGAGCAAATTACTACAGATTGATGTGAATGATGACATCGGAATCATTACCGTGATTACATCCATCAGAACTTTTGACAAAAAAAATACAATATCTATTCGAAAATTCACATCCGAGGGAGAAATGATAGAAAATTACAATCTTAAACCTGATGAAAAAACAAGTCTTATTGATGCCAGAAATGTCTCAATTGATAATGAAAATGATATCATTGCCGGTACCTATTCCGGTAAAAATGTAAAATATTCTCGAGGTATCTTTCTCGCATATATAGACGATTCGGGCGAAGAGACAATTAAATATTATAACTATGCAGAACTGGAAAATTTTTTCAGTTATATGAAAGCAAAAAGGGAAAAAAGGGTAAAAGAACGTATCAAGAGGAAAAAAATTAAAGGTAAAAAACTCAAATTTAATTACCGGCTACTTGTTCATGACATCATTCAATATAAGGATAATTATTTATTATTGGGAGAGGCTTATTACCCTAAGTATAATAACTATAATACATATGGAGGAATTTACACTTACTATCCGAGTCCCAGATCATCTTATCGATATTACTTTGAAGGATATCAATACACACATGCTGTAGTAATTGGATTTGATGAGAAGGGAAATTTGTTATGGGACAATAGTTTTGAAATCAATGATGTAATTAACTACTATCTCAAACGGTTCGTGCAGGTAGATCCCAAAGAAGATAAAATCGTCTTACTTTATAATTACGAAAATGTAATCAGATCTAAGCTAATTGAGGGGGATGATGTTTTGGAAGGAAAATCATTCAGTGATATTTCATTAAAATTTGAAGACGATGAAGTAAAAAACAATGATTCCGAATATGGAGGTCTTGAAAAGTGGTATGACGATAAATTTTTTGCATACGGTGTACAGAAAATAAAAAACATGAAAGATGTCGGAGTAAAATTAAACCGGAGGGTGTTTTTTATTAATAAAATTATCTACAATTAACCCTAAAAATTCAAAAATTTTTCCTGCCTGCCTAATTTATTATAATCAAGTATTAATACTGTTATTGTTATAGTTTTTTGCTTCTTTTTCTTCTTTTTTTGTGAATTTATGAGAACTGTGGATAACTATCTTCATATCCGTTTCCATTTAATTTTTATGCTGTTCTGATAACTATTTTTCTACATCACATTGGTACTACACCTTTGCCTC
>WOR8_10001095_pt1 | contig 29028 bp, 29 predicted proteins | sample DeeMarSeWOR38_10_FD_19890 | JGI IMG/M metagenome (IMG submission 19890) | reverse complement strand
ATTCTTAGTGTTTCCGATTATAGACGGGAAAAATAAGCTCCAGCTAAGATTTAAGCGCGAAATGCTTGAATCTTATTTAACCGGGTGAATCCGTCTGTGGCTAATTAAATATTGTCGGGAACTGAATTATCGTGCCCCAAAATGTTTCCAATCTAACCATCAATTATAAAGAGAGTTAAAAGCCATGAGCAAAGCAAAAATTAAAGGATTAAAAAAGCAGTATCTGAAAAGTAGAAATGCATGCAAAGTCACATTTAAGTTACCAAAGGCAGCCACTAATGATGCAAAAAGCGTATATATTGTAGGTGATTTCAATAACTGGAACAGTTCAGCTAATCCTATGAGAAAACTTAAAAGTGGAGATTTTACCGTCACTCTTGACCTTGAGCCTGGAAGGGAATACCAATTTCGTTATTTCATTGATGAATCCAAATGGGATAATGACTGGAATGCGGATAAATATGTTCGAAGTCCGTATACCGGAAGTGACAACTCGGTAGTTGTTGTTTGAAGACCTATAAGTGAATTTTCGGGATGATTCGCTTCCGTCAGTGATGGCCCTTTATATCCCTTTGAAGGCGCATGCGCGTCAACTCATTATCGGTGTGTTTTCTCTCCCATATTGCCGCAACGACTCCGCATCGGATGCATTGTTTTGCCTCCCTTACAACTTCTTCAAAGCCATCGGTCTTTGACAGTCATTCAAATCGTATCTATTATACATCAAATCGGCCTTAAGTATCTAATCATCAGTCACTTTGAGGTTTGATCTCAAAAAGAGACGGAAATCCATAAAATGAAACGGATTGGTATCTTTGGGTGGGGAATTGTCGCTCCAAAATCTCCTAATATTGAGGCGTTTGAAAAGAATTTAGATCGCGCCACTAACTGGCTGGAGCCGTTCAGCGGCTTCGGACCCTGTAATTTCCTGGTAGGGGCCCCGGAATTCAAGTTTTCCGATTACAGACCCTGGATTGAGGATCGCTTCAAACCTAGAAAGTATTCCCAGCTTGACGAAAAAATGGGCAACATGGTCAAGTACGCCATTGGTGCTTTTATACAAGCTCTCAACCAAAATCCGGGTATTGAGAATTTATTGGAAAGCCTGGGGACACAGTCTCACGTCTATGTGGGCACAGGACTCGGCGATTTCCCTATGCACTATGAGAAAGCCATAAGATATTACAAAGCTCAAAAACGATGGAACCGGTTTTGGTGTCAGGAAGATCACCATAGAGAGCTGGCAGCCTACAGAAAGGCAGCATTCCATGAAAAGAAACAGATAATTGAAGACGTCGGTGCACCTCAAGACCCGCAAGATGTTGATCCAATCGAAGAGCACTATAACGACATCTCGGAAAATTGGTATGCATTTTGGGTTATGCGCTCGGACGGGCTTCAACGCTACTTGGACGAGTTGAAAACGATCGAAGCACAGAATGTAATAGGCGACATAGAGACCGGCAAAGTCCATCTTATGCGCCGAAAAACGTCAGCTATGCGCAAGCTGAACGCCAAATACGGCTGCCCCACCGAACCCTGGAACGCTGTTGACGCTAGATTGCTTTGGAACCTTCCCAACATACCCGCCGCTCAAATCTCCATGTTAGGCAAAATTACCGGCCCGGCCGTCGCTCCGGTCGCCGCCTGTTCCGGATTTGGAACCGCCCTTAAAATCGGCATCAACGCTATCCGTATGGGGCAGGCTAAAGCCGCGGTCGTTGGTGCAACAGATCCGGAGCCCCATCCGCTCTCGGTGGGAGCATTTTATGGCGCAAGGGTACTCTCACATGATGGCCGTGTTTCCAAACCGTTTACGGGACTTCGCGGTACCCATATCGCCGGCGGTGCCTGCATCTGGATCGTGGGTGATGCAGAGTTCTTTTTGCAGAAAGGCTTTGAACCGCTGGGTTTGGAAATTCTCAGTGTTGCCCTCACGTCCGATGCGGATCACATTATCACCCCCTCGCATAAGGGTCCGTTGACCGCTATCCAGGAAGCCATCAGCGAAGCCCAGGTTAAACCCGAGGACGTGGAAACTTGGGATATGCACGCCACGGCAACACCCGGTGATTGGGCTGAACTGCGAAACGCCCTCGAAATATTTCCCGGAAGCACAAAATTCACAGCTAGGAAGGGTACGTTCGGACACGGTATGTCGGTATGTGGTGGGTGGGAGTTGACCGCACAGCATGTTGGATTTGCCAAAGGGAAGCTGCTGCCGGTCAATTTAGATAAAAACGAAGTCCACGATCAAATCCGTCCCTACCACCATTGTATAGTGCAGGATGAAACGGTGACGATGCGGGGTGATATTGCGGGCAAGATCAACATGGGCATCGGGGGTATCAATGCCTGTGTGATTTGCCGAAAGTGGACAGCACGCACAGGATAAATAATCCGTAATTGGTGGTAACGGTTCCAACAAAGAATTGGTTAAATAAAAAGTAAGCTCGTTACTTAAAGTTGAGCAATAATGTCTCTTCAGTTTGACTTTTCCCAAAGGATTGTGTATGTTTTGCTTAAGTCTGATAAGAAGCCATAACACCCTCCTCAAACAGCTCTTTTCTATGACGAGGCTGTGACTTCCGTAAGACTGTATCTGGGGGTTTTAAACGCGATTTCAAGTGAAAGCAGCCGTGTCATGATTCATCTATACACCTCTATGGACAAATCCCGGTTTACCCATAACTGGAGGTCCAGCCTGCTTGAACATTTTTCTTTTTTTTAGCGCAGAATGCGTGACGGATTTATATCACGCTGTTGACAACGTCGGTCTAATTCTTGTTCTCGTTTTCTTTAATTTTTCGGTATATTTTGTAGCAAGGAGTTTTCTAAATGAACGTTCTGCTCATCTCCCCGGAGTTTCCCAATACCTTCTGGAGTTTTAAATACGCTTTAAAATTTATCCGTAAAAAATCGGCGTATCCACCGCTTGGTTTGCTGACAGTTGCAACAATGCTACCAAAAGAATGGTCCAAGCGTCTTGTGGATATGAACGTGGAAAAGCTCAAGGAAAGTGATCTTGTATGGGCGGATATGGTTTTCATCGGAGGAATGATAATTCAACGCGAATCGGCCAAGCGCATAATTGAGCAATGCAAAACGAAAGACCTGAAGGTAATTGCAGGCGGACCGTTGTTCGCTAACGAACATGATCAGTTTGATGGTGTGGACCATTTTGTCCTCGATGAAGCAGAACTAACGCTGCCTTTCTTCCTTGAGGATCTTAAAAACGGCAATTTGAAAAAAATCTACAGGTCCTCTGGATTTTGTGATTTAGGTCAAACGCCTATACCATCGTGGGATCTGATTCGCATGAAGAAATATGCGTCGTTAAGCATTCAGTTTTCCAGAGGGTGTCCATTCAACTGTGACTTTTGCAATGTAACGGTTCTTTTTGGCCGCAAACCGCGCATGAAGACGACGCAACAGGTGATTGCGGAATTAGACAGCATTTATAACACCGGATGGCGTGGCAATATATTTTTTGTTGATGATAATTTCATCGGGAATAAGCGCTATTTGAAAACACAATTATTACCCGCCTTGATCGAATGGCGAAAAAACAAAAAAGGGTGTGTATTTTTCACGGAAGCGTCGATAAATCTGGCCGACGATCGCGAACTATTAGACATGATGGTAAAGGCCGGATTCGATTCGGTGTTTATTGGAATCGAGTCGCCGGATGAAGACAGCCTTACGGAATGCCATAAAGATCAGAATAAAAACCGCAATCTAATTGACAATATCCGGATCATACAACGTGCCGGGTTACAAGTTCAGGGAGGATTTATTGTCGGGTTTGACAGTGATTCGCAATCAACTTTTCAGAGGCATATTGACTTTATCCAAAAAACCGGCATTGTAACAGCGATGGTGGGCATGCTCCAGGCACCTCCGGGAACCAGACTTTTTGAGCGCCTTCAGAGAGAAAACCGAGTAGTCGGTGTGATTTCAGGCGACAATGTGGATGGCACCACGAACATTATCCCCAAGATGGGTATCGACCGACTCATGAACGGTTACCGGTCCATCATGGGGCATATTTACTCTCCCAAGTATTACTACCGGCGTGTAAAAACGTTCCTTAAGGAATCGAGTGGCCCGAAGGTCAGAATTCCGATGGATATTCAAAGATTTCTTGCGTTTTTCCGTTCCAGCATTCGATTAGGACTATTCGGGAAGGAACGTTTCCGGTATTGGTATTTGATAATCTGGACTCTGATCCGAAAACCCAAACTGCTGCCAACGGCCATTACGCTTGCGATTTACGGTCATCACTTTCGTAAGATATGCAAATTATATATTCTCTGAAAGCACCAGGGCCAGTCATGGTTTGGATACTTTGGTTTGAGTGAAGGGCAAATAGCCGGGGCTTCTTTTAGACGATCAACTTTCGGCTAACACATGCCGCCTCAGGGCTTATCATTAAAACCCAAACGTATTTGAATTTCTTTCCACTTAGTAAATGATATCGGCTTTAATTCTTTTAAATCGCTTTTCGGAATCCAACCGACCGTCGAGCTCGGAATATAGAAACAGTTTTGGCCCTTAAAAGGTCCGTCCTCGATTATCCAACCTTCTTGTACAGCAATTGTCTTTCCTTCCAAATTTTTGGCATCCGCATTATATTCCATTTTACCTGACGGCTGAAATATGGCCTCGTAAAACATTTACGTCTTCCTTCCTCAAAAATTAAAGGGCATTCTCTCTCAATGCGAGAGAATGCCCTTTGGTTAAAAAGCAGGGAGCTAAACTACAGTAACATTTACCGCAGAAGGACCCTTTGGTCCTTGCTCGATGTCGAATTCTACTCGATCGCCTTCGTTTAAGGACTTGAAACCGGAAGAATTAATCCCGGTGTGATGAACGAATACATCGGGTCCGTCTTCTTGTTCAATAAAGCCGTATCCCTTGCGATCGTTAAACCACTTCACACTTCCATTCGCCATTGCGACACTCTCCTTTCATAATATTCTCATGGTTCCAAACTTCAGGTTGCCACTATGACAAATGGTGAATCTTTCCCTCAGAACGAAACCGGCCCACTCTGCAAGCGGGCCATTTTTGATTATAACCATTATAATCTGTTTTCAAATAATGTCAACGTTTTTATGTGTTAAATCTTACCGCGCCCCTCTAACATCTCTGAGACCATTTCAGCCGCTTCTGTTGTTAAGTTCATACGTGTGCTCCTTTTTGAATCGATGAATGCTTGTCTTTTCTTAATGATCATAATAATAGATATCATCAGGAAAAAGATTTAGTATATCGTAGCAAGCTGCGGGGAATTAGACCCTAAAAAATGATCGAGGATACGTTATGAGTACATCGGAAATATTTTCCTCTATTGATGATATCCGCCAACAGCTTTCGAATCACCGATACATAACCGATCAGTCGCTTGCCACGGTCATTTATCTTTCTTACCATCTTCACAAGCCCATATTTTTGGAAGGTGAACCGGGAGTAGGTAAAACTGAAGTCGCACTGGTACTGGCAGACATCCTTGCCACGAAGCTTATTAGAATGCAATGCTATGAAGGTCTGGACGCCAACTCCGCCCTTTATGAGTGGAATTATCCGAAGCAACTGCTGCGCATCAAAATGGATGAGCAGTGCAATCTGTCTCCCGAAGAAATGGGTCAGGTGATATACAGCGAACCCTATCTGGTTAAAAGACCCCTGCTGGAAGCCATCCTCAGCTCTCAGGGAAACACGCCGGTTCTTCTGATCGATGAGCTGGATCGGGCTGATGAAGAATTTGAAGCCTTCCTACTCGAGATCCTTTCTGATTTTCAGGTATCCATACCTGAAATTGGTACATTGAAAGCCACCCACAAACCCGTGGTGGTGATTACATCCAACCGAACCAGAGATATCCATGATGCGCTCAAACGGCGTTGCCTCTACCATTGGATTGATTACCCCGATTTGGAAAAAGAAATAAAGATCATTCGAGTACGGGTGCCTGACATAGAAGATTCCCTTGCCCATCAGGTATCCATCTTCATGCAGAACATCCGCAGGGAGGATCTCCTTAAAAAACCGGGTATATCCGAAACCCTCGATTGGGCCGAGGCTCTTCTTAAACTCCACCGCGATGTCTTGGATGATGAAACCGTCGAACTGACCCTCGGCTGCATCCTAAAATACCGGGAGGATATCCAAAAATTCCGGACAAGCATCTGGGCGGACCCGGCTAAACGCAGTCGTCTGTTAACCTCCTATTCAAACCATGAAGCTGGATGACACCATCATTGCGCCCCGCCGTTGCGGCAAGGGAATGATCGAAAACATTGTCCGATTCTCGGATCTGTTGAGGGAAATCGGTATTTCGGTGTCATTGCCCGCGGTATTGGATGCAATCAAAGGGGTACCATTGATTGAAATTTCCGACCTCGGTGCGTTTCAATGTCTGCTGCGGACCAATCTCGTATGCCGTAAAGACGACATCGCCAAATTCGACAGGTTATTTTATGCTTATTGGCTGCCCAAACATCCAAGCCGCGCGTCGATCTCGGCAGAAACCAAGGGCCAAGACGGAGAACAACCCACAAGCGCCTCTCTTTTCGATAACATGACGGAGCTCCGAAGCCCAACGGACGCTTCCGAAAAGACGGACCGTCCGGTAACCCTGCGTTACAGCCCGGATACGCTTTCCAAGCGGGGCGAACCGCTTGAACTCAGTTTTGCCCAATCTCAAGCCCTGTATGAATCTATCTCAAAGCTGTTGCATCCGTTGGCCAATCGGATCAGCCGTCGGTTCAAATACACCATCCGCGGTAAAGAAATTAGCCTAAGGAGAATCCTGAGAAAAAATATGCAATTCGGAGGTGAGCTGATTCTGCTGGATTTTAAAAAGAAAAAAACAAAAAAGAGACGCGTTGTCTTTTTGTGTGACGTCAGCGGTTCCATGAATGTGTATACCCTCATGATTCTTCAATTTGTTCATGCCCTTAAGCGGATTGATCGTCTGACGGAAATTTTCTTTTTCTCTACGGATCTTACCAAAGGTACCCATCTATTCCAGGAGGGTGATTTCACGACCGCGATATCAAAACTGCCGCAAGTTATCTCAGACTGGAGCGGAGGCACACGGATCGGCCATTGCCTTCGACGCTTCAATGAAGTATACGGCAAACAGTTGCTTTCGGGCAAATCTATTGTAATGATCTTCAGCGATGGTTGGGATCGGGGCGATGTCGATGTACTTAAAGAGCAGCTGAGGACTCTACGGCAGAAGACATATAAAATAATATGGCTGAATCCCTTATCGGGAGTAAAAAATTATCAGCCGATTTGCCAGGGAATGAACGCAGCGCTTCCATTTTTGGATTACTTCTTACCGATGGCAACGCCTCAAGATATCCGGATTTTAGGACGAACTCTCCAGGCGATAATGGTTTAAAAGGGAGAATACGCAATTTAATTTGGCGCTGGGTATAAAACAAAATTTTCAACTCACGAAATTCATTTCAAGGAAACTATGGAGAGTAGCCAGCATAAAAAAGCTTGGCATTTAAACGCCGTTAAAAGAAGAGAATATGTTTACCAGCTATGGGGGTGGATTCTGTTTTTGGTTTGTGCAATCTTTTTTATTATTTCAGGAATTATTAATGGTGATATACTAACGATCCTTGGAAGCGTGTTCTTTTTCGTTGCCTGTTTTCTTTTTTTAATTCCACTCGTTAAAACGAATAACAGCACCAGGAATAAATGAATGGTTATTGGGGATCTTTTCAATTTTTATTTAGGAATATTACCCCGATACCGTCATCATCTACCCAAACGATCTGGCCATCGATCTTGACTTCTTTACCGCTTTTTAACGGAACATCGAAAGAAAGTATTTGCCCTTCTTCAAACGTATCTTGAGATAAGAAAAATACTCCCGACGGACTGATATCTTTTATTATTCCCTCGTAAGTTCGAATTTTGTCCGTAAATTTTATGGATTTTCGAGAGGCCTTGGTTTGATTTTTAATTATTTCTTCTGTGGTATTTAAATTATGGGCTGTTTTACCTCGATCCTCGCAAACCGGAGAAAACCTGACGCCGTAACCATAGTCAAAGTGAGAATCTTCTAATTTTTTGCGCCACTGTATTTCTCCTCGATAATATTCTAATATACCGGATTCCAATGCATAAGGCGAATCATAAATTCCGATGTTGATTTGGTCTCCTAAATGCATGACACTATCACTCTCAAAATACATTCCATTTTTACTGTAGTTAAACAGTCTGGCTTTGCATGTTTTGCCGGATTTTAAATCTTCGATATGAAGGGGTGAGGTATGATCAATACGAACATACTCTCTTCTTTCAAGATTTTCAGCCATCGGAGTATCTCTATCTAACAAATCCATATAAAGCGACAAACTCAAATTAATAGAGTTCGTCTAACATCATGCTCATGTTTGCAAAAGCATATCAGGCATTTTTTGAACTCTCAGCAAAGACAAACAGAATGCCGCGCAATTTAGGCGATAGGTCCTGAAATTGTATACCTAACGCTAACGTTTTTTCTCCTTGAAATACAACTTCATGGGTCCAAGCAATCTTACCGGATATCTTAAGCTCAATTCCCTGACTGGGAAAACTCAATTTTATCATAGAATTCTTGATTATTTTATTAAAGGAGGCAACACTTGATGATATATTTACATCTTTTGCATCCAAAACAACACATGTCCCACCAATGGAGATATTCTTTGAATGACCCTCAAGAACAATTGGGAAATTGGTTGATGATTGAGGAAATATCTCGAGGCTCATTTTTCGATAATGCGGGGCCCGTTGATCCTTACGGCGATTCAATAAATTTCTTTTTCGATACTGTGATCTAAACACCCGGCAGCCTGCAATTCATAATTCAACGTTTGCGTGTGTTGCTCATATTTTTGATGATTGTTATAACAATAACCGACCTTGGTTTATATTATTTGCTCAGAAACTAAGTATATATCGACATATTAGGCTAAAACTTTAAGAATGAGAGTATTTTAACACTCTGAGGGTTCTTTTTCCTCCACCTCAAATAGTGTTCCGTTAAGCAATCGCAATAAATTGGACCTCGCGTTGTTTCAATAATAAGTTGGTATCATTGAAATACCTGAAGTATTGCTGTCATGTGGATATTAATTTGCGTATCTCCGTTTTTTAAGTTAAATGACATTTTCGGGATATCAACTTTACATTCTATGTTTATGAGGAAAATTTATCATGGAGTTTAAATTGCTTTTCTGGCACTGGTTGGTGTTTGGAATGCTTCTCATAATTGCGGAAATATTTATACCAAGCTTCACTATTTTTTGGTTTGGTTTGGGCGGAATTATCGTTGCAGGCATTCTCTGGATGTTTCCCGATCTGGCATTAAGTTGGCAGCTTTTTTGTTGGGCCATATCGTCATGTGTTTTCACTTTTCTTTGGTTTAAATTCTTTAGGCCGTTGATGACGGATCGCACCAAAGCTGGAATCTCGAGGGAAGCCATTGTAGGAGAGAGCGGACAGGTCATTAAAATTCCAGAGAAAGGAAAACGTGGCATTGTTCGTTTTACAACCCCCCTTTTAGGGGCTGATGAATGGCCATTTATTAGTGAAGAAAAAATTGTTTCGGGTGACAGGGTCTTTGTCAAAGATGTTTCCGGCAACACCCTGATCGTGGAGAAGCGGGAGTCAAAATAAACCTTCATATAGAGACTTAAAAAGGAGAGATTTCAATGGCAGGAATAATTGTTGTTTCGGTTTTCGTCATTCTGGTTTTAGTATCAATCGCACTGGGAGTTCGAATAGTGCCGCAGGGCAGTAAACACGTTGTCCAAAGGCTCGGTAAATATCACAAAACCCTTGGGCCCGGGTTAAATATCATCGTCCCTTATATGGACAGTGTCGCATACAAGGTAACCACAAAGGATATAGTGCTGGACATACCATCTCAAGAGGTTATAACCAAGGATAACGCCGTAATCATCGCCAACGCCGTGGCCTATATAAATATCGTTTCTCCAGAAAAATCGGTGTATGGTGTTGAAGAGTATCGGCTTGCGATTCAAAACCTCGTACAAACATCTCTTCGTTCAATTATTGGTGAAATGGACTTAGATGACGCACTATCCTCCAGAGATCAGATCAAGTCCAAATTAAAAAATGCTATCTCAGATGATATTGCCGACTGGGGAATCACTTTAAAAACCGTAGAAATTCAAGATATTAATCCTTCAGAAACAATGCAGAAGGCCATGGAAGAACAAGCTGCCGCAGAAAGGGGCCGTCGCGCAACCGTGACACGCGCCGATGGAGAAAAAGCCGCCGCAATTTTGGAAGCGGACGGCCGCTTGGAGGCTTCAAAGCGTGATGCCCAGGCTAAGGTTGTATTGGCGGAAGCGAGCCAAAGAGCCATACAGAAAGTTACCGCTGCAATTCAGAACAATGAGTTACCGGTCATGTATTTACTGGGTGAGAAGTATATTGAAGCCGTAAAAAACCTATCAACTTCACAAAACTCAAAGGTTGTCATTCTGCCAGCTGATATTCCGGCGGCTGTAAGAGGAATTATGAGTACTCTTAATAAGTAAAGAAGCCTGGCACAGTTGAATTAGGCATCAAACGCTTGGGATAAATCCAGTTTACCCATTTTACTGCTTTTTAACGCCGATCTTAACAGTGGAGAAAATATGTCAGAAAACTGAAATTGAATTCTTTGCCAACCTGTGTATATAAGGAATTTGAAAACTTGGTTACCGCGACTCGTTATTTGCATCTGTATCCGTTTGAATAAAGAATGAATGCCGAATTTTATATCCTCATTTTAGGCTACATTTTTGGATTCTACATGGCATGGAATATTGGCGCCAATGATGTTGCCAATTCAATGGCATCTGCTGTTGGCGCCAAGGCTATCACCATCCGACAGGCAATATTCATTGCAGGCATTTTAAACGTGGTCGGCGCCACGTTTATCGGTGCCCATGTCACAAATACAATCAGAAAGGGGATCGTCTCAACAGACATTCTCACCGACCCACATCTGGCCCTTATTGGAGCCCTTTCCGCTCTGCTGGCCGCAGCTCTGTGGGTCTCTTTCGCTACTTGGAAATCGCTTCCAGTTTCGACGACCCATTCCATTGTCGGCGCCATGATTGGTTTTGGTATCGTGGCCGGCGGATTCTCCGTAATCAATTGGGGGAAACTTGGAGCCGTTGTTTTGAGCTGGGTGATTTCTCCGGTATTCAGCATGGTCATCGGCTTCGTTATATTTAAGTTAATTGTAAAGACTATCATATCAAAAAAGGATCCTTACACATCGGCTTTGAAATCATCGCCATTTTTTATCGGTCTGGCATTTTTTGTAATTATATTGTCTTTTCTATTTAAGACACCACTTGGCAAAAATTTAGCTATCGAAACCCCGATGGCACTGGTTATTGCGCTCATCTTGGCTAGCGTTTTAGGAGTCTCAGGAATGAGAGTGTTACGCCGATTCATAAAAAAAAGAGCGTCCGGTGGTGAAGAAGATATCTTTCGCAGAATCCAGATCGGAACTTCCTGTTACGTTGCCCTGGCACAGGGTGCCAATGATGTGGCCAATGCCATCGGTCCTTTAGCCGTCATCTATTTTCTTGTCAAAACCGGTAATATTGGTGCAAAGGTTCCCGTGCCGGTTTTTCTGTTGCTGTTCGGAGGTGTGGGTATCGCCTGCGGTATCTCCATGGCGGGTTACCGGGTTATGGACACCATCGGCAGGAAAATTACCACTCTCACCAACACCCGTGGATTTTCAGTCGATTTTGCGGCGGCAACAACAGTGCTGATAGCATCCAAATTGGGACTGCCGGTTTCAACCACTCATGCGGCGGTGGGCGGTGTTCTGGGTGTTGGGCTTGCACGGGGTGTTGAAGCTGTCAATTTCAAAATTATTTTTCAGATCATTATCTACTGGGTTCTAACTGTTCCTGCGGCAGCGCTAACAAGCATCGTTCTTTTTAAGATCCTGCAACTCTTAATTTAAAAGGAGTTCGTCATGCGGATACCATTTATTTCACTGTTTGTCACGTCACCCTTCGAGGGCATTCAGGAACATGCCGAGAAAATAAAAGAATGCTCGGGGGTTTTCCAACAGGCCATGGAATGCATCATCGAAGACAGATGCGAGGATTTTGAACATTTCAGACAGGATATCGATAAGCTGGAAAGTGAGGCCGACGCCATCAAGCGACGTATCCGAGGCCATATTCCTAAAGGAACGCTGCTGATGGTTGATAAGTTCCAGCTGTTTAGATATTTAAGAGAACAAGACAAAGTACTCGATGCCGTCGAAGAGGCGCTGGACTGGATCTCCTTTAGAAGTACTCCCGGAATCCCGGAAATATTAGAAAAGGATTTTATGCTGATGGTCGATGCGGTAATGGATCCAATCGAAGAATTAAGTAAGATGGTTGCCGAAGCCAGAAAATATTTTTCAAATTTTTCAGCATCGCAGCGTAATCTCGTTAAGGACATGATTCGCACATTACGTCGACATGAACATGAAATAGATAAAATCGAGGACACAATTAAACAAAAAATCTTAAATTCGAGCGAAGATCCTGTTACCGTATTTCATATGGTAAGGTTGGCTGAAATCATCGGCTCAATTGCCGATCATGCCGAAAATGCCGGAGACATGATGCGGGCAATGGTCGCGAGGTAGTATTTGATTATTCTGTCCTTCCATGTATTTTAAACATGGGTATCGGCGAAGGGCAGAGATCATTCATTTCCACCAGATCTTTTTCGGTGCAGTACCCCTTGGAAGCATAGCCCATTTCCAGCCCCTTCCGAGTGATCACCTGGATATGCGTGTGGTAGAACCAATTTCCGTTTTCGTGAAAATCACCGATCTCGGCAAAGGCTGCACCAGCTGGGATCGTTTTGCCGGACGCCGGCAGACGGTCTTTACACAAGTGCCCATAGAAGCTGTAAAAGGACTCAAAAGAGGGGCTCTCGTGCTTCAAGAGTACAAAACCGCCGTAGTTTCCCTCACCGCTCTCGTAGCCGCTCTCTATTACGGTGGCATCCAGCGGCGCATGCAGCGGCGTACCTAAGCCCAGAATCACATCCAGGCCCAGATGGATGAACCGCTTGTCGGCCGCCATCTGGGGGCAGTCCCCGAGCAGGGTGTCGCGCCGCTCCAGATAGGGAGAAACCCCCCAGTGGTATTCCGAGCCCATCTTCTCGTCCAGAATCCGCTGCAATCCTTTCTGGTCCCTCACATCCATCTCCTGGAGCAGTGGACTGTGGGCTGAAAGATCCGCGATAAAGGGATCTCCCATCAGTCCGGGAAAAACGGGCCGGTGTTTGACTTTCTTGCTGTAAAGCAAAAACGGATAATACATGATGCCTCCCCAGGTCAGGATAACGCAAAATCGGTGGTTTTCAGCAGACCGGCAACCGATACGATCGGTTTGCCATCAACATCTTCCTGGATATCATCGGGCCAGGTGAAATCCGGTGATAGGGCCTGAAAGTAGGAGAGCTCGTAGGGAAGCAGTTTGACCGACAGATTCTCACCTTCTCCGACAATGGTGGATGACAATCCGAAATCCACCTCCCCTAAGACCGTGCGGATAATATAACGGGGCACCTCCCTGCCGCTGCCCTCCCGGCGTACCCGTGTGGCGATGTCTACAACGTCGTAAAGCGCCACAGGGTTTTTTGTATTCCAGTGGTCTTGGATGGAAAGGCCGGCCACATAAAGGTGGTGAAATTCAATTCCAGCCTTCCGGCAGCCGTAGGCGATGCGGTGTATAGCGCCCGGTGTGTCGTTGATTCTGCCCAGCAGGGGAGTGTTGTTATAAACGGTAATGCCCTTGTTGTTCAACAGACGGGTCAGCCGGGCGTGCTCCGGTCGAAACTCGTCAGCGACCAGAAATTGAGTTTCAATTTCCAACCGCAGCGGATTGACCATGGTCAGCTTGTTCAGGCTCGCCAGTTTGTCGATCACGACCAGGGAATAGCTTTGCGGTTCATAGTTGAATTTCAGGCTGCGCAACCGGACGGCATTCACGTGCGGACTCTCTCCCAGGGCCTTGATTATTTTACTGATCTGGAACAAGGATTCAGTAGCGTCTCTTTTGGAAACGATCACCACGTCGGTAATTCTTTCATCATTCCGGATGTAATCCAGATCCCCTTTGATACATTCGGCATTGATTTCAACCCGGGTTTCATGGACGCGCGAAATCGTTGACGATCCGGTATCGACAATAGATGGCGCGATGTTTTCACCGGTCAGAACCATCGGCAGAATCGTGTCGGTACTTTCCGGCTGCGTCGTGACGCGTCCGTCAGGTTTAGGCGGCCTCGCCCCTAGAAAGAGCGATTCATCTCCGATTTGCGCCATATAATGAATATCGATGGTCCCCTCCGCGTTGACCCGGATATTTTCCATTTCTTTGGATAGGGGGGCAAATTGCTTGAAATAGTCCGGTGTGTAAGGCGTTCGGATCCACACGAAGTTGTCGTTGCCCGCCACCGGCTCCACGGCCCAACCGCTGGTGTGCCAGTCGATCTTGCCGATGGGTGTGGCCGTATTGATCCTCGGGATGACGCGGTCAGACAGGTGCGCCCGCAGGTAGTTGCCCACGGCGATACCCTTTGAAATCGGCGTCCAGTAGATACTGTTTCCGTGGATGGGACTGCAGGGGATATAAATATAATGGAGTTCGGCTCCGGCACCCCGCAGCAGGCTGAACAGCCGAACCAGTTCCGGGCCTTCATCATTGCAGGCTTTCAAAAAGGGTGTTTGAACGTATACCGCAATACCGTTTTTCACCAGCTCGGAGATGATCATCAGGCTCTGAGGAGAAATTTCATCGGGATGGATGAAGTGGGTAGCCACTTCCATGCGCTTGCCACGTTCCTGAAGCTCGAGGTTTTTTCGTTTCAAGTAACCCAGCCGTTCTGCGTTGTCAGACAAGAAGAGATGGGGATAGTAGGCGATGGAACGGGTGGCCAGGCGCAGGGTCTGGACATGCTCAATCTCCATGAGATCGTCAATGGCGGAGGCCATGTTTGCCCGGTTCAGGAAGGGGTCCCCGCCGGTGATCACAATCTCTTTGATGGAAGGTGAATTTTTGACATGCGCCACGGCCTTTTTGACATCCGCCGGGGTAGGATTGGCTTCGTTGCGCGAGTCCTTGTGCTTACGGAAGCAGAACCGGCAGTAAACCGGGCAGCTCATGTTCAACAGAAAGATGACACGGTTTTGATACATCTGCTCCAGCAGCCCCTGGTGAAACTGGCCGATCCAGGTGTTGGTGTGCCCGGCGACATCCAGTTCCTGGGTGAACGGCAGATACTGATAGGCCACATCCCCGGACACCCGCATCTGGCGGATGATATGCATGGAAAGTCTCGCCGGGTAGGTGTCGATAACCTTCTGCATGTCGGCCCGATCCTCTTCCGATATCTTGATGTTGGCCACCTTTTCCAACTGTTCAGTGCTTTTGATGGAGATAAACGCATTGCCGGGCAGGACAACCTCCAAAATCGCCATGAGCATCAGGTGGGGCAGTTCAATGCCGTTTATAGAAATCTTTTCGGTACCATCCGCTTTTCCCAGCAACACGAGCAGTTCTGAGAAAAACCCCCTGGGGTTGTCACGATACCCGCAGGCGTCGAGCAAACTTGAAAGTTTCGTTCGCCCGTCACCATTCTGGACAATGGCGAAAAACGTTTCACCCACAAGCTTCTTTTCAGCAAAATGGTCCAAAAAACCCGTAAGGGTGGTAACCAGGTCTGAGAGAGGTATCTGGTTTTCTTCACCCGAATTTTCGTAAACAATACTCAATAAAGCGTCATTTTGCTGCATTCCCCCCCCTTATTCGCTGAATGAAAATTAGTTATTGACATTCATTCTGAAACCTGGCATTTCTACTATTATGGTAATCCAATTTCTATTATAGTGTGATAATAAATCATCCCCAAATGGAATGTCAAAAGGAAAATACTATTTTTCGAAGTCGCTGGAGAAGGGGCTGAAAATCCTGGCGCTCTTCAACCGGAAAACCCCGGTGTTAAACCAGAGCGAAATCGCCAAGACGCTGGGTTTGAACACGACCTCAACCTTCCGCTATATTAACACGCTGGTGGAACTGGGGTACCTTCAAAAAGACGCGAAGACCAAGGAGATCCGGCCTTCCAGCCTGTGCCTGCTCTTGTGCACCAACCTGATGCGGGCAACCGATCATCTGAGGATGATCAAGGAGGTGGTGGACCGGATCCACCGCGAAAATAATATCAGCATCGATGTGGCCTTTGTGGTGGATGACGCGATTGTGCATATCTATCATCGGGAGGCGGCAGAGACCCTCACCTACATTCTGCCGGATTTTTCGAAAAATTGCCTGCACAATACGGCATTGGGAAAAGCATATTTATCCAGTTTCCCCGACGATTTGATTGCTGAAAAAATCGAAACGATGATTCTTGCCGCCAAGACTGAAAAGACCATCGTGGAAAAAGATGTCCTGGCGGCAGATTTGAAGAAAACCAAGGCGCGTCAATACGCCATGTCCGAAGAAGAGTATCTGCCCGGTCTAATTGCCATCGGCGCGCCCTTGTACGACCCCATCAGCGGGAAAGGAGTCGGCGCGGTCTCCTTTGATTTTTCGGTGCTGCAGCACAGTGCCGAGGATATCGAGGCAAAGTATGGGGACATGATCGTAAAAACGGCCAAGTCCTTATCGGAGCTCCTGCCGCAGGGTAACAACCGCAGATAGTCAAAAACGCCATTCAAGGTCGTTACGGATTCTATATGTCATTTGCAGAAAAAGATGGGAAGACTTAAAAAACGCCGTATCTTTTCCCGGGACTGTTTTAATGGAGTTCTTTTTTTCTTCTTTTAAAAGCGGTTATTCGTGGGGCTCCTTGACATGCTTAGATTAATTCGATAGGGTTCGAATGTTTTTACTTTCTTCTATATCATTCATCATGGTAAAACACCTATGAAATCCGGCAGCTGGAAACCATGGGCGCTGCTGGCGCCTTCCATGAGCGCAGTTTTTTTACTTCTGGTCATACCGGTTTGTTTCGTCGTCGTATACAGTTTTTGGCTGCGCGCCCCCAGCGGAGCCGACATTGCCGCCTTCCAATTTGGCAATTACGCCAAATTCTTTGAAGATTTCTTCTACCCCAAAATTCTCATTCGAACGATTCGCATCTCCTTCGAAACCGTCATTCTCTGCGTTTTCATGGGCTATATCCCCGCTTATTTTTTCTACCGCAGCGAAAGCCGCTATAAACAGGCCTTTCTTCTGCTCATCATGCTGCCGTTTTGGGTCAGCTTCATTATCCGTACTATGAGCTGGATCAACATTATGGGCGATTCGGGACTGATCAACCACTTTCTGTTGAAGATCGGACTGATTCAATCGCCCATATCCATGCTTTACAATGAATTCACCGTGCTCATGGGCTTGATCATGTATCTGCTGCCGTTCATGGTGTTGAATATTTATGTCAGCCTGGAAGGCATTGACAAGAGTCTTCTCGAAGCTGCACGTTGCATGGGCTGCACCGAATGGCAGGCCTTTCGTGAGGTGACGCTGCCCTTAAGCCTTCCTGGTGTCAGCGCCGGTTGCCTGCTGGTTTTCGTGCTGACGGCCGGGACCTATCTGCCGCCTATGATACTGGGTGGACCGGGCAACGAAATGATTGCCAACCTCATTTTCAAGCGGATTGTCGGCACACTCGACTGGCCGTTCGGCTCGGCCATCAGCGTCATCCTGCTCGCCCTGTTGTTTGTAATCGTTTGGACCTACAATCGCTACCTGGGAATCAACCAGATTTTCAAAAGCTTTCAGGGGAATTAACCCATGAAACAATTCTCGCTAGGCTGGTCATTGATTCGAATCTACACGGTTATCGTCTACGTATTTCTGTTCGCGCCTATCGTCGTAGTCATCGTGCTTGCATTCAACCCCAAACAATTCGGCATTTTCCCTATGCAGGGTATCAGCTTGAGGTGGTTCATCAAACTGGCTCAAAATGAAGCGATAATCGATGCTTTTAAAAACTCTCTGGTCCTGGGCTCGCTGACGGCGGTGCTATCCACCGGCATCGGCATTCTTGCAGCCATGGCGTTTATCCGCTTCGATTTTCCCGGCAAAAACACCCTCAACACCCTGCTGCTTTCACCAATCATGATCCCGGAAGTGGTTTTAGGTGTTGCGTTGCTGTTGTTTTTGCGATGGCTCCAGCAGCCTAAGAGTTTTGCCTTGCTGTTGATCGGACACGTCGTGCTAACGCTGCCCTATGTGCTGTTGATCGTTCAAGCACGTTTGGTGGGAATTAAAAAAGAATACGAAGAAGCGGCAAAATCTTTAGGCGCCAATGCATTTCAGACCTTTAAAGAGATCACCTTGCCGCTACTATTACCGGCCATATTGGCCGGCGCCCTTTTTTCCTTTACCATTTCGTTCGATGATATCACGGCGACGCTCTTCTGGGCTACGGCACAAAATCAAACCGTTCCGGTCAAGATTTTCAGCATGCTAAGACTTTCCATCAGCCCGGAAATCAATGCCCTGGGCGCCGTCATGATCGTGTTGACCGTCACCACGCCCCTGCTGGCAGGCTATCTGTCCCGCAAGTTCTCAAAGGTAAAGGAATAACCTGACAACCCTCAACTGAAAGGAGGACCAATGACCAATGTAACCAAAGAAAAACTGGATCGGGTATACGAGGCGTATAAAAACGGCACACTCAGCCGGCGTCGCTTTCTCAAGTATCTCGGCCTTGCCGGCGCCGCCATCGGGCTGGTCGGCTCACCCTTTGGAAATGTCCTGAAAGAGGCCTGGGCGGCCAAGTCCATCCGTTTCGACGGATGGGGCGGCGTGGTTTCCGAAGCGTTCCGGGAACACGCTTTCAAGCCGTTCACCAAAGCCACAGGCATCGAGGTCATCGACGGCGAATTCGGTGACATGGACTCCTACCTGACCCGGGTCAAAGCATCCTACCCGCCGGGCGGCGAGTTCAACATCGCCCATCTCAGCGCCGTTTTCGATTATGCCCGCTATGCGGAATTGGGATTTTCTTCGGTACTGGATGAATCCAAAATTCCCAACCTCAAAAATGTCATGGCCTCAATGATCAAACCCTTGCGGGAGATCACCAAGGGCACCCTCTCGGCGGTCCCCTACGATCTGGGACAGACCGGTATCGCCTACAACACCAAGCATATCAGCAAGGAGAAGGCTGAAAAGCTCGGTGCCTCGCTGCTGTGGGACAAAGACTTGAAAGGCAAGCTGGGCAGTTGGGAGGGCGACTATAGGACCAATATGTGGTACGCGGCGCTGCACACCGGCCAAAGCCCCAATAATATGACCGACCTCAAGGCTATATGGGCGGCATTGCGTGAACAGCGCGGCCTGATGAAAAAATATTGGAGCTCAGGCGCCGAGTTGATGAGCCTGCTGGCCAATGAGGAGATCTATGCCACGGTGGCCTGGTCCGGGCGGGTGGCGGCGCTGCAGCAAGAGGGGCACCCTATCGGCTACCTCTCCCCCAAGGGCACCTACTCCTGGATGGAATACCTTTTCGTCCTGAAAGGCACCGATCTGGAAGTCGCCCAGCAGCTGCTCAATTTCATGCTGGAGCCAGCCGCGGCGATCGCTGTGTCCGAAGGGCAGAATTATCCGCCCAGCCTGGATCCAACCAAGGTGGAATTGACGGAAAAAATCAAGAAGATGCCGGCCTTCGATCCCACGGGAAAACTGGACGGGTACCTGTTTGCCAATCCGGCATACTGGAATGCCAACCAGGTGGAATGGACGGAACAATGGGACAGGATCAAGGCGGGCAGTTAGCGTCGATCCAAAAAAGGCATCTTGTAGCCCAGGCCGGCCTTCTCGCAATGTTGAAATCTTCGAATTTCAACATTGCTGCGGCCTTGGCCTGAAACACCATCTACCATTTATGAATCGACACTGGTAGATTGCGTTGCAACGATGCCAACCATGTAACGCAACCGCTAAGGGCTAACGCTCTTAAGAGTGAGCTCTTCGATCCCGGCATCAGACAAAAGTGAAGCCACCTCAAAAATAGGATTTTAGCTCAAGTTCAAGGCGTGGCCGAGTTTCAACCCGCAGGCATACTTAAGTATGTCGAGGATTTGAAACAAGGTCACAACACCGAAATTGGGTTAAAAGACATTTCTGAGATAGCTTCAAGAACAGGGAGACAGGATAAATTGGCTACCGACAAGAAACAGCCCATTGTGCAGTTCAAAGGCATTTTAAAACGGTTCGGCAACGTTGTCGCCGTTGAGAAAATGGATTTTGACATCGAAGAAGGCAGCTTAGTGACGCTGCTGGGACCTTCCGGATGCGGAAAGACCACCTTGCTGCGCATGGTGGCCGGGCTGGAGGAGCCCACCGAAGGCGATATTTTCATCAAGGGGAGCCGGATCAACGACACCCCGATCCACAAGCGCAACCTGGGAATGATTTTTCAGAACTACGCCCTGTTTCCCCACAAAACCATCTTTGATAACGTGGCCTTCGGTCTGAAATACCGGGATGTGCCCAAGGAAGCGATCAAGGATAAGGTGACGCGGGCCCTGGAAATGGTTCGCCTGCCCGGCGTCGAGAACCGCATGCCGAGCCAGCTGTCCGGCGGCCAGCAGCAGCGCATCGCCATGGCACGGGCCATCGTAATCGAGCCTGATGTGCTGCTGATGGACGAACCTCTCTCTGCGCTGGACGAGAATCTGAGAGAGGAGATGCGGCGGGAAGTGGACAACCTCCAGCAGATGCTCGGCGTCACCACCATCTTTGTCACCCATGACCAGCGTGAAGCATTGAGCATGTCGGACAAGATCCTCGTCATGAAAGACGGCCTAAAGCAGCAGGAAGGCCACCCAGAGGCTGTCTACAATGAGCCGATCAACCATTTTGTGGCCGATTTTCTGGGCCACTCCAATTTCATTCAGGGCGAAGTCATCGATATCGACGACCACCACGTAAACGTCAAAATTGAAACCGGCGATGTCCTCTTTGCTGAAAATAAAGGCCGATTCTCGAAGGGTGACCAGGTGGAAATGATCGTCCGCGCCCAGCGCTTCGATGTCTTTCCCAAGGCTGAATTCAAACCAGCGGAGGGGATGAACCACTTTCAGGGCCGCATCAAAGACCGCAGTTACATGGGCGGAGAGGTCAGTTACTTCATTGAACTGAGTGCCGACCGTGAAATTCATGTTATTAGTATGATGAGAACACGGATCTACGGCGTCGGCGAAGACGTCAGCGTGCAGGTATCGCCACACCACTGCCATTTGATTCCCAGGGAATGAACCGGCAGACCGTTTTGCCGCAAACTTTTCGATCTGAAACCTGAAAGCAGACACTGCCGTTTTCAGGTTTTGTTTTTTCTGCGGTTGGTGACCGACCTGAATGGGATTTAGCTGCCCAACCCAGACAAGCCGGAACCTGATTGACTATTGATTATTGAAGATTAGGAGGCCGCATATGCTGAAACTGGATCGGATCGCAAACGAATTCCTCAAGCGCTATCCGGATCGTATCATTACCATCGATTCTCATACCCAAGGGGAACCCACCCGACTGCTGATTGGCGGCGTGGGCACCCTGCCCGGCAGCACAATGAAAGACAAACGGGACTATTTTGAATCCCGCTACGATCATGTCCGTATGCTGCTGACCCGCGAACCTCGCGGCCATCGAGGCATCATGGCGGCCGTGGTGACCGAGCCGGTCAGCCCCGAAGGCAAATTCGGGCTGTTTTACATGGACGCCCGCCGTTACCCCTTTCTATGCGGTCACGCCACTATCGGCGCAGTGGCTACCCTGATCGAAGCCGGAGCCCTGAAGGCCGAAGGTGATGAGAGGGTGATCACGGTCGACACCCCGTCAGGGCCGCTGGATGCCCATACCCGGATCCGAAATGGCCGTGTGGTATCCGTGGGCATTGAGATGGTGCCCTCATTTGTTTTTAGTACCGGTCATGAACTTGCGATCGCCGGATTCGGCAAGGTTGCTGTCGACCTGGTCTGCGTGGGCGGATTTTTTGCCATGGTGTCGGCCCGATCCATCGGCATCGACCTGGTCCCTGAAAACAGCCACCAGCTGATCTCATTGGGGATGGCCGTGATCGAGGCCGCCAATCGGGCCCTTCGCGTTTACCATCCCGAACGGCCGGAGGTCAACACGGTGGATGTGACCCAATTCTATGATGACGACCCGCAAACGGGAAACGCCAAGAGTGTGGTGATATATGGCGAATCCAACATGGACCGCTCACCGTGCGGCACCGGCACCACCGCCAGGATGACGCTGCTCCACCATGGCGGGAAGTTGGGTCCCGGTCAGGTCTACCAAAATGCCGGTCCCCTGGGCACAGTGTTCGAGGGACGGATCGTCAGAACGTTGTCCATCGGCAGATTTAGCGGTATCGTGGGCCAGATCCATGGAAACGCCCAGATAACCGGTTATCACCAGTTCGTCGTGGACACCGGTGATCCTTTTCCTGAAGGATTTTTAATATGAAAACATCTGCCCGGGTGCCCCGAACCATCCTTTACAACGGCACCTTTGCCACCCAGAGCACCGCGCATCCCCATGCCCAGGCCGTTGCCGTTGAAAACGGAAAAATTCTGGCTCTGGGCAAAGACGACGATGTGCTGAATCTGACCAGCCCGGACACTGAAAAGATCGATCTCGATGGCCGCCTGGTGGTGCCGGGTTTTATCGATACCCACATCCACTTCTATGAATGGGCGCTTCAGCGGCAGGGGGTAAAACTGGATGACCTGACCCACCTTGAAGATCTTTTAGCCCGTGTTCAGGAGGCAGCCGCTGGCCGACCCCCGGGCCAGTGGATTATGGGGCAGGGATGGAACGAGACCGACTGGACCGAGCCACGCATGCCCACCCGGGAGACGCTGGACCGGGTGGCGCCGGACCATCCGGTCCTGCTTTGGCGCTGCGATCTGCACCTGGCCGCAGCCAACTCCACAGCTCTGAGCTTGGCCGGTATTACCGCCGACACAATAGATCCACCCGAAGGCCGGATCGAGCGCGGCACCAACGGAGAGCCCACTGGGATTTTAAGGGAACTGGCCATTAATTTGGTGCGACAGGCCGTTGCGCCGCCGGATGCCAACCGGGTGTCGGAAGCCTTTGAAGATGCTGCCAGAGCCCTTCACCGCCGGGGAGTCACCGGAATTCACGACATCCGCTTAATGGCGGACAAGGACGGCGCCAGCGCATTTCGGGCTTTTCAGAAGCTCGACTTTGATGACCGTCTTGATCTTCGCTGCTGGGTAACCCTACCCGGGCACCAGCTGGACAACATCATCGGCCTGGGCCTTCGCACAGGATTCGGCAACGACAGACTGCGCGTCGGCCACATAAAATTTTTTTCCGATGGCGGGATGGGTGCCCGGACCGCCTGGTTGATCGACCCCTATCTGGATGCCGAACGCGGTATGCCCCTGATAGATATGGACATCCTGGCACAGGACATCGAAAAGGCGGATAAGGCCGGGCTGTCGGTGATGGTGCACGCTGTGGGGGATCGCGCGAACCGGGAAATGATTACCATTTTTGAAGATCTCGAATCGCGTCGCACCTTTTCCGGTTCACCGTCACCCGGCATTCCCCATCGCATCGAACATGTACAGATGCTCAGACCGGAGGATGCCGATCGACTTAGAGACCTCAATGTGGCACTGTGTGTGACCCCAGCCAACATGGTGTTGGACATCAATCTCATCGATTTGGCGCTGGGGCAGAAGGGACAGTGGACCTACGCTTTTCGGCAACTTATGGATACCTGCGCGCCGGTTATGTTCAGTTCCGACTGTCCGGTGTGCGACCCTGATCCGCTCTTAGGGATACATGCGGCAGTAACCCGACAGCGGGCCGACGGAACACCGCAAGGAGGTTGGTATCCGGATTCCCGGGTGACGGTGGCCGAAGCGCTTAAAGCCTATACATCCACCCCCGCGGCCGTTCACATGGCCGGTAACCTTGGAACCATCGCACCCGGTAAAAGGGCGGATCTAGTGATTCTGAGCGGGAATATCCTGGTGGTCCCACCGTCGCAGCTGCCGGAGATTCGTGTGGACATGACCCTGTTTGACGGTCGGATTGTTCATCGGCGCTAATGATGGCAACCAGCAGCAGAGCTGACGGGGTATCGGGCTATAGGAATAATGTCTAATACATCGCAGCCCCGTTGAGCGGGATTTCCGCTTCGCTACAACAAGCTGCGGGGAATTAGACCCTAAAAAAGTTGTCTGTGACTGTCTGTGTGAGTCTGTGGCTAATTAAATGGATATCATTGAAACCATAAAGGGATCCGTAATTCAACACGGACCGTACAACAACCGCATTTATTTGATGCGGTTGAACACAAACAACACTCACGGCCTGATTGCAACACTTGATAGTATGGCCTCAAGAAATGGCTACGGAAAGATATGTGCCAAAATACCGGCACCTTCATGGAATGCTTTCAAATCCGCTGGCTATGTGAAAGAGGCTGTGGTTCCTGGATTTTTCGCAGGCAAGACCGATGGTTTTTTTATTGCCAAATACTTCTCTGCCGGAAGACAAAAGGCACAGAATACTGAAAACCTATTGAGGCTTGTCAAGCAGGCTGGAGAAGGATCTGCAGACAATCTACATCGAAGCGGCAGGGCTGCGCGAGGTGTTGTCGCATGCAAACCCTCGGATGCTGCAGAGATGAGCGCCATTTACCAGGAGGTTTTTAAATCCTACCCTTTCCCGATTCAGAAGCAAACATATTTAAAACGCATGATGAAAAGAGGTGTTCTCTATTTTTGTATTCGTGTTGAAGGTAAAATTGCAGCAATATCCGCTGCAGAAATCGATTTTGTGAGCAATAATGTTGAAATGACTGATTTCGCAACCACTCCGAAATTGCGAGGCATGGGCTTTGCCGGCATGCTGCTGAGTCATATGGACGATAAGGCTCGCAAGCTTGGGATTAAAACCGCATATACGATTGCAAGGGCAGCGTCCCATGGGATGAACGCCGTTTTTAAAAACCGTGGATACAACTATTCAGGATTATTAAAAAACAATTCCCAGATCTGTGGCAGTATCCAAAGCATGACGGTGTGGTACAAGCATTTATAGCTGGCTCCCATTAGTAATCTCGTAATTTTATGGATCTGCATAAAGCATCGCCAAATTAAAAGTAAATAAACCTCTTTTCGCACCGCTTCTGGCTGTGTCGCATTGACGTAATGTACTATGTGTATTGCAGTGAATTAGGGTTGGTCTGGTATCTTGATGTCGTGCCTTTGGATTTTACGACGCAATGTATTTTTGTCAATCCCCAATTCGCGTGCTGTGGCCATTCTACGCCAGTTATTATTGGTCAAGGCCCGGATAATGGCATGTTTTTCAATCTGCTTGAGGTTCGTTTCAATAGGCGTATGCGCTGGATCTTCTGGGGAGTGGATCTGCTCCGGAAAATACTCTAAGCGAAGCATGTTGTCCCGGCATAAGACATAGGCATGTTCGATGGCATTTTCCAACTCACGCACATTGCCCGGCCAATCATATAGCACCAAAGCTGTCAGCGCATCCTGGGATATCCCTAGTATTTGTTTGCCTGTAATTGAATTGAAGTGTTCAATAAAGTGATTCACCAGAAGGGGAATATCTTCTTTGCGTTCGGCCAGCTTTGGCAGGGCCAAACGCACAATATTAATCCTGAAGTAAAGATCTCCACGGAATCGTTTTTCTGCTACCATTTCTTTTAGATCGCGATGGGTGGCGGCAATCACCCTGGCATTCATTCTGTGGGTAACGGTAGCGCCCAAAGGTGAATATGATCGATTTTCCAGTACTCTCAATAGGCGGATCTGCATGGCCGGCGAAACGTCTCCGATTTCATCTAAAAAAATCGTTCCATCCTGGGCCAGGGCAAAACGACCCGGCTTGTTTTGTTTGGCATCGGTAAACGCACCGGCATGATACCCGAAAAGTTCCGATTCGATCAGCGTGTCGGGTAACGCCCCGCAATGGACCGCTACAAATGGCCCCTTGCGCCGCGGGCTGTGACTATGAATTGCCCTGGCAAACAACTCCTTGCCGGTTCCGCTGGGTCCTTCAATTAGCACTGTGCTTTGACTTTTGGCTATTTGCGGCAGAATTGCAAACAACCGGAGCATTTTATGGTTTTTGCTCACGATGTCTTCAAAAGAGTGTTTTTTCAGATAGGCACGACGCAGTTTGTTGATTTCCGATAGATCTCGAAACGTTTCGACGCCTCCAATTATATTTCCTTTCTCATCTCTTAATATATTGGTGTTTACACTGATAGGGATGCGTTTGTTGTCCGCGCGCACGATAAAAACGGGTACATTTTCACACGGCTGACCTGTCTCTATTGTTTTTTTAATACAGCATCCGGACTCGCAAGCCTCAGACCGCATAACTTCAAAACACTTCCGCCCGATGGCCTCTGCTCTGGTAACCTGTGTAATTCGCTCGGCTGCGAGGTTAAAAGAGGTAATGATCATGTCATTATTAGTGGTGAATACACCATCGGTAATGCTGTCAAGAATAGACTGGTAATCCGTAAGGTTGGCAGGAGTTGAAATGCTCATGGGTGCGATTCTTCTCTGATTGACTTGAAAAAGGGTGAAAATTGTTCCCCTTTCAAAAATAGTTTGGGTGCGTTTTGTTTCCTTATATGTTAAATCCCTTTTCATGTCAATACATCATTTTATAAGAAATAGTATATTTTTTCAATAAGATACATAATTTTTGTGAAATCAAAGTAATGGCATGCTTATTGCCATATATGGACCTAATTTAATAATGGCGATTCAGATTTCAAAGGATCTCAATTTAACGTATGGGATTCAAGGCCGAATCGCCCATAGTATCGCTAACCATTTAAGGAAAGGGGGTTTGCATTGAAAAATAAATATCTAATTGGATCCAAACGATTTTGGTTGCTGACCGTGTGTTTAATCTGCGTGGTAGGTGTGTTGTTTATCCTGCAGAGCCCGCGTGTAATTGCCGGGGACAAAGCCAAAGAAAAAAAGATGGCGGACCAAAAGGCTTTTGACGTGTATAAACAAAAATGCCTCGGCTGCCACGACTCCGTCGCCGATCCTGAAAAACCGGGACGTACCCGCGATGACTGGCACCTGGTGGTGAATGTCATGCACGGCTATGGTTTAGAGCTTACCAATGAAGAGAATGAGACGATCATCGATCTGCTCTATGACCTGCGTAAAGGGCTTGAAAAGGAAGCGGGGTGAAAATTTTTTCTTAATACTAATTGGCGGCAACCGGTTTGGCGGCTTCGGTTAGCGGCACCCTGCCCCAGAGCGCAAGCGCGCGTAAAAAAGTCGATCTGGGTGAGATCAAAAGCGTCAAAGTCGATGTACTCACCGAAACCAGCTGGTTTGACAACGATAATTTAAAAAAACACATCGTCGACTATGGGGGATCCATGACCAATCAGTACACGATCCCGTGGGATTGGGACAATGCCGGGGGCTATGCCGCCTTGCTGACGGTAACCACACTGGAGGGCAAGGAAAGAAAATTTCTGCTCGATTCCGGCTGGAACAATGACTGGATGGACTATATCTGGGAAATGAACAATATTCCAGCCATGCTCAAAAGCGGCGAAATCGAATTCATGGTCCTTTCCCACTGGCACCTGGATCACTATTGGGGGATCGAATCAACCCTTAAACATAAATCCGATATTACGCTGTATGCGCCCAAGACCCACTATCCCGAGGACATGCAGCTGTTAAAAGGCGGACATCTTACCGCTAAAAATAAAGACGGTCAGGACGTTCATATTTGCAAAAACGACCATCCCCACACCGGCAAGCTGGTCTTAACAAATCCCGACGGCGACACAGGTGAAGGAGTATACCGGCTGATGCCGGGGGTGGCAACCAGGATGTTTGACGTTCCGATTTTGCTGCGGGTACGCGGGGAGAACGTCTTATACTTCAATGTCAAAGACAAGGGCATCGTCACGGTAACCGGGTGCTGTCATCCCGGCATTCTGTCATTGTTTTCCTATGCCCGTAAAAATTTCAAAGACTATCAGCCTTACGGTTGTTATGGCGGTCTTCACATTACGCTGTTTGAAACCTGGGATCCCAAATTTGACGATATCATCAAGGGTGTCAAAGCCTTTAAAATTCAGAAACTGGCCTGCAATCACTGCACGGGCTGGATCTGGGCCGAAAAAGCAGCCGCTGCCGGCGTGCCGGTTGTCAAAGGCACGAACAAATATAAAACCTATAAGCGGCAGTCAACCGTTGCGACCGCCAGCAACGCTTTTTTGACCAACGGCGACTCGATCGTTTTTTAGCCTTTGAATAATCAGAGGTTCAAAGAAACCTTAAAATCTATCGGCCCTATGATCAAAAGGGAGAAAAAGTCAGGGCCAATGGCTTTTTCTCCCACTCATATCCGAATGGAGGAACAGGTGTTATGAACGAACTCATGGATTCAGATAAAAAATTCAATTACCTATTCGGACTCATCAATCTGGTGGTGATTTTCTGCATTGTCTGGTTGTTGTGGTATGTGTTCATGAATCCGAATGCCGTGATGAAGCTGTATACACCAATGTACGGGTTTTCCCTGGTGGTCGCTTTTACAACCGTCATCGTTCTCATCCATCAGGTCGCCGATGATTATCCCTTTTCCAGAGGTGGATCTGGAGGATCGGGTCTTTTTCAAAAAGGCATCCTTTTAACCATCGTCTCTTTTGTTTTAATGCTGTTTTTGGTGTACGTTTTTTTTTGGAATTTCATCGGTAAATTCGGGATTGCCTACTTCAGCCCTCAATCCATCATCGCTTCCGGGGGCACCGGCGCTGAAATTTTGGTGGCCCGAGAAAACGCATGTACGGCCATCGTTTATTACTGCACGGCTTTTCTGTGGATTGCGCTATTCTGGAATGTCGGCTTTAAAAACTGGCCTTGGCAGGATGCCAGCCGCG
>WOR8_10001132_pt1 | contig 29087 bp, 24 predicted proteins | sample DeeMarSeWOR38_10_FD_19890 | JGI IMG/M metagenome (IMG submission 19890) | reverse complement strand
CGATGGCGGCGTGACTGGTCAGCCCGCCGATGTCGGTGACCGCCGCCTTGATTTTGGTAAAAACCGGTGCCCAGGACGGATTGGTGGACGGACAGACCAGGATTTCACCGGGCTGCAGGTTTACGATATCTTTTAGCATTTTCAGCACACGCGCCGGGCCTTCAACAATACCGGCCGAAGCTGCGAAGCCTTTGATCTCAGAGACATCTTCACCGGCGGTTACATCGACACCTTTGAGCCATTCCTTGACTTTATCGGTGGTAATGCCCCACAGCATGATGGTAAAGGGCTCGGCCACCTCTTCGGGCGGGACGCCCAGGGCCGGGATCGGGTTCCACTTGCCGGCGGCCGCCAGGATCTTTTTACGTTTTTCAGCTTTGGACTTATAGTAGCTGCCTCGCATGGGGATATCGACACCCAGTGCCCAACCGGTTGAAAGTTCTGTCAGCAGCTGCGGAATTTCATAGCGGTTGAACATGAAGATGTCATCGACCTCATTTAGCATACCGTTGTTGACCAGCAGTTGTCCGAATTTCCTGATCTTATCGAACCAGATGGTATGAAACCAGTGTTCAACCCAGAACAGATGGTCCTCGGCATAGCGGTAAATGGTTCGAATGGTGTTGTAGGCATCATCAAAGGCCTTGCGATCATCATCGGTTCGGTCTTGATGAGCTTGCGGTATTCGGCAACAATTTCATCTCTTTGTTTTTCGATCTGATCCAGCGAGCGCTCGATGCTCTCACCGTTTTCCAGGCGTTCGACATAACCTTTCAGGTAGCCATAGGGTATATCGGGATCGGTCAGCCAGCTGCCTTCATGGTGCAGCCAGCCGCTGCCGCAGGACACATAAAACCAGGGGTCTTTGGCCTTTTCGTATTCTGCCAGCCACTTTTTGCCCGCATCTGTTTTTTGAAGTTCAGCGATTTTAGCGGCCGCCGGCTTGTCGCTCTTGAGAACGGCGGAAACTTCCTTGGCAGAGTTTGCCAGCTTGGAGAGTCTGCAAAGCTCTTCTTCGGGTTTGAACATCGATACATAGGCGCCGGCAACCATCTTGCCGATAGCGCTTTCACTGATTCCGGGGAAAAGCTTGCGGGACACATCGGCAAACATCAGGTAGGCCAGATAGGTCAGGTTCAGCATTTCAAAATGATACTGCCAGCCCTTGAACATCTGGTTGACCAGCTTGTCAAACGCTTCAAGCAGATAATAACTGTCGTATACGCCGGTGGGTGCCGGCAAAACCTGATCTTCGGGAACAAATTTCGGCAGTTCGCTGGGGACTTTCACCGCAGCCATTTCTTGGCCGAGCACCTTAAACTTGGCCAGCCATTTGTCCCAGAGCTCATCATAATGCTCAAATACATAAAATACGCGTTTCTCAAAATGCCCGGCTTTCTCGCCGATGATTTCCTCGGGTGGCGGGGCGATGGCGCAGATGTACATATAGCATCCCATCATGCGCTGGGCGATCCCCTGTGCCGGTGGGATACAGAACACGCGGGTGGTGTACTGCGACAGGGAAATTTGCCAGGCCTCCTGAAAAATCAAATCCAACGGCGGCATGGGTTCCGGGGCGTGGATTTTGTCCTGCCTGATACCAGAATTGGGCTTTTTCCCAATCCGCTCGATCTTCAGAAAACAGGTGGTGGGAGGGATACATTTCTTCCCAGCCTTCGAGTTCAGGAGGGACCTGAAATTCATGAGGATCCGGGAATCTTCCAGCTTTTTCAGCCATTTTATTTCTCCTTTCGGTGGTGGGGTTAAAGTTGCATTGCGAACTTTAAAAGAAATCCAAAAGCGCGCGTGTTAGGTTTTTTTCGGAGGGACTGGAAATCGGAATCGAAGTCGGAATCGCTCGAGGAAAAGCGCGCAGAAGCCGGAATTAAATTTGATTTATTTTCTATGAAGAATTAAATAAAAATTGTCAAACCAATTTAATTTATGCTATACATAACTTTTGTTTATGGATGAACTTAATCCATAAACAAAACTTAGCGACTGACAAATACCCAATACCCAATACCAAGTACCCAATATCTAAACCATGTTAAATTTAAACCAGCTCCGCGTCTTTTATTACGCCGCCAAGAACTTAAACTTCACGGCCGCTGCCGGCGAGCTGTTCATCACCCAACCGGCGGTGACAGTCCAGATCAAGTCGTTCGAAGAATACTGCAGCCTAAAACTGTTCAAGAGAAGAGGCCGGCGCATCTATCTGACTGACGAGGGCAAATTCCTTTATGATTATGCCGCCAGAATTTTTAAGTATGAAAAAGAAATCGAAAACATCATTGACGATATGCGTGAACTCAAAAGAGGCATACTCAGTCTGGGAACCACCAAAGCCTATGCGCGCTATTTTATGCCCCTGATGATCTCTACATTTCATAAAAACTATCCGCACATTAAAATTCAATTGAACGAAGGCAGTTCTCTGGACATGATCAACAGCCTGCTTGAATTTAAAATTGAGGTTGCGGTGATCGCCAGAGCAGAAGATAACCCCGAGGTTTATTTTTTTCCGTTCAGCCGGGAAGAAATGGCGCTCATCGTTTCTACGGATCATCACTTGAGGAGTAAAAAAGGAATTACATTCAAAGATCTGTCCACCGAGCCATTTATTATGAAAGAAAAAGGCTCCGGAACACGCAAGCTGGTGGAAGAATTATTTAAGGCCGAAAAATGCACCCCCGACATCCTGATGGAAACCAGCAATACCGAGTTCATCAAACAACTGGTGCAACGCGGCGAGGGCGTTTCATTTGTCGTCAGGGAAGCAGTTGCCGCCGAGCTCAAAGAAAAAAAACTGGCTGCGGCGCCCCTGAAAGGACCGCAGGTTTATCTGGATGTCAGCATTGCCTATCTGAAAGATCAGGTGCTTTCGCCGCCGGCCCGGGCCTTTGTGGATACATTAATCGGCCTGAAGTCAGACGATATGCACCCCATGGGAATCGGGCTGATGACGGCCAAGATACTTGCCCAGCGCAAAGAGGAGCAGAGAAAAAAATCAAAAAATGAGAGAATTTCATGACCATAGACCGGTAATCCGGCAAATCTATCAGCTGGCGCAACCGTATCTGAGCACGCGCCACAATGACGTGCATACGGCGATATCCATGCGGTTTGCAAACGCGTTGCTCAGAACGGAGGGTGGTCAGGAAAGCATTGTGATGCCGGCGATCATTTTGCACGACGTCGGCTGGAAAAAAGTCCCGGAGAATCTTCAACTGAAGGCATTTGGCCCCAATGCGACTTCACCGGAGATAAACCGCGTACACGAGAAAGAAGGCGTCAGAATCGCCGGCGATATTCTGGCAGAAGTTGATTATGATAAAGAGAAAATTTCTGAAATACTTGAGATTATCGACGGTCATGATTCAAGAAAGGAGGCCATATCATTAAATGATCGGATCGTTAAAGATGCCGACAAACTCTGGCGTTACACGAGAAACGGATTTCATATCGACATTGAAAGATTTGGCGAATCTTATGCGCAAGGATTAAATCGACTTCGTAAAAACTGGCCTGACTGTTTTTTTACCCGGACGGCCAGAAAATTGGCGGAGAAAGAGCTTCAGCTGCGAGAAAGGGAAGGGGGCAATGATACAAGATTGGCCGATCATTAGCCGGGAGCCGGCCGGGGATTATGGAATTTTTGCGGTGATCGAAAAAAAGGTGCGTTCACCACGCACCGGTGAAACCAGAGAGGTGCAGACGCTCGAGTTTTCCGACTGGGTGCTGATTCTGGCGCTAACCTCGGAAGAGGAGGTTGTCATGGTGCGCCAATACCGCCACGGCATTGAGCGAGTCTGCCTGGAATTGCCCGGCGGTCTGGTGGATCCGGCAGATGATTCGCCGGCATTGTCCGCCCGGCGGGAGCTGCTGGAGGAAACCGGTTATCAGTCTGATGAAGTTGTGCTGCTGGGTGAGTGTTATCCGCAACCGGCGGTTTTAAGCAACAAATGCGTTTTCTGTCTGGCGGAAAATGCCGTCGAAGTTCAATCCCAGGATCTCGATGCCGGAGAGGACATCGAAATATTGAAGGTCCCCTTAAAAGAAATCCCGGCCAAAATCGTAAAAGGGGAAATCGATCACGGCATGGTATTGTTAGCTTTCTTTTTTTTATCGATGAAGCAGGGGAGGGCTAAAGAAAAGAACGGCTGACAGCTCATGGTGCAGAAGGACGACTCATGGCCGCAGAAGGACAACTCATGGCGCAGAACGACAACTCATGACGCAAAAGAAAAGGACGATAATTATTTTTTGCGGTTATCTGGGAAACTCCAGTTTGATACACTTGATATGGGTCTCACCACGAAGATCACAAAGGGAAAATACATCATTTTTTTTATCCTTTCGTGTCCTTCGTGCCCTTCGTGGTTATGTATGCCTCACTTGAACTTTCGGCATAACCAAATTATTTTTTAACACGAATAGCTTCGGAAGTGCACACGCGGACGCATTGAGGATGTCCGGCGCACAAATCACAATGATAAGCCTCCTGCCCGAAGACATTTAGGCTATTAAACGGACATCGCGCAGCCCGCTCTTTTACCCACAGAAATTGCTGCTTTGCCGACGCCGCGATCACACTTTCCCCATTCAGACATCTCATTTCCTTGCACTGACGGCAAACAACCGGCGTGCTTATGCTCGTATCTAAGTCATCTTTCTGGATTCGTATCGCCGACTTCTCGGGATTGATGACCCCCAGGTGGAAGACAGAGCAGACAAGCTCGCAAAGATGGCAACCGGTGCATTTCTCAGGATCGACGCTGATTCTCATATCTGAATTCCCAAACGGTTGAGCGTTCTTTTTGCCGGGATACCGTCTTTGTCCCAGCCATGGAGGCGATAGTAATCATCGAGCATGCTGTCAAAACCCTGCCTTTCAATAACAGCGCCTTTCGCCGGCCCCTCGGGTATGGGCTCCTCGAAGTATCTTTTAGGCAGGGTGTCATCTTTGCGTCCCATACCGTCGCCTGCCAGCATCATGCGCTCCAGTGTGCAGATTCGTTCTGCAATGGTCCGCAATTGCCTCGCGGAAATTTCGAGACCGGTTGCAAGCCGGATTAACCTGGCAAACTGCCGGTATTGCAGCCCGTGAGGGCTCGAAAAGGCCGTCAGGAAGCGACAGACACCCAGGGCATCGGTTATGGCATGCAGAAGTTCGTGCCACCAGACCATGCGGCCTTTACCCCGATAGGAGGCAATGCGGCTGCTAACCGGGCCGCCGTATATTTTTTTTAAAACCGCCGGCGGCAGCCCGAGGGCATCCATCGACGGTCGGCTTCGCATGTGGCACGCCCCCCGGGTTGAGGTGGCCAGACCCAGCGCAAAGCTTTTCGGAAGTCGTTCGTCCGTCATTTCGATGGGCAGGCCTTTGATGGCCAGCAGATAATCCCGGGATGAAGCGCCAAGCATATCCCTGGCATATGAGCCCTCTGCCAGAATGTCGCCGAAACCGTCCCGGTGGGCAATCATATCGATGATTTTCAAGATCGACGTTTGGTTGCCCCATTCCAAAGGGATTCCCGTTTTCTTCCGATCCAATATTCCCCGTTGGTACAATTCCATCGCCCAGGCAATGTAGGATCCGGTCGAAATCGTATCCAGCCCGTAGCGGTTGCAGCGTTCAACCGCGAGCAAGATGTTTTCAAGATCGAGATTTCCCAGTTTGGTTCCCAGCGAGCCGATGGAGGCGTATTCCGGTCCTTCGCCACGGGTGCCATCTGCCATCATGAAGCGGTGGCGGCAGTGCACGGGACAGGCAAAGCAGGAGACCATGCCGCGGGAAAACGGCTCCAGGGCTTCGGCCTCGAGCCGGTATCCCTGTTCGCCGACACTGGTGAATTGATTGTTGCGAACAGACAGAAATCCGGTCGCATTTGCAGCGCCAAAAAGCAAAGGGGTGCCATGCATTCCCAGCGCGCGAGCCCAGTTGGTCTGCATCAGTTTCTTCATCAGGCGCTGAAAATAGTTGAGATATCCTTGAGGGTCTGCCACTTTGAGATCAAGGGTTCCTCTGACCGCGACGGCCTTCAGATTTTTGGCCCCCATCACCGCCCCCATCCCGGTCCGCGCGGCGGCGCTCTTCAGTCCATTGCGGATGGCGGCGAATCTGACCCTGTTTTCTCCGGCAGGCCCGATGCAGGCTGTCTGGACCCTGTTGTCACCGAGCAGCGCGCGGAGCTTTCGCTGGGTTTCAACGGTGTCAAGCCCCATGAGGGTCCGTGCGCTGTGAATTCGAATTTCACCGTTATGGATCGAAAGGTATGCCGGCCTGCGGCTTCTGCCGGTAATGACTAAATGGCTGAATCCGGCCTTGACCAGCTCCGCGCCGAAATCACCGCCCATATTGGCATCCCCCAGGTGCCCGGACTCGGGCGATTTTGCGGAGACACTCACGCGGGACCCAAAGCCCGGCGTGCCGGTCAAAAGACCCGTGCCAAAGATGAGGGGATTTTCCGGAGCAAAGGGGTCCAGCGACGGCGTATAATATTTTGAGAGCAGATACATGTTCATGCCTCTGCCGCCGATATATTGCTGCCGCAGCTCAGTCGGCAAAGGTTGCACCTGGACCGACGCGGCCGTCAGGTCAACGAAGGCAATTTTCCTATCCAGCATCTATTAACTCCCCCGCTGATATACGATTTCGGATCGCGGTTGTTGTTGATTATGCGTGTCCAAATATCATAAATTTCTTAAATGGTGAATGGAATCTCCCATACAACGCAACCCGGGTTTTCGGCTTTATACTTGTGATTAACTTGCAACGAAACTGTTTTATTTTTTTTGATCCAAGCCGCAATCTGAAAAGTCTTGTGATATTCCTTTTATATCTTTAAAATTGACAAAATGTATATATCTCAATTGTATATACATCAGCCCATATTTTAGCAGATCTTGGCTGTCGGGTTTAATCTTGTAATTTCTCCCTTAGCTCGAACAGGAATGAAAATGATGAAACTAAGCAGTAAAGGACAAAAATGGTTAAAATGCCTCCATATCTACTCAGGATGTGTTTGGGCAGGTTGCGCCACCACGCTAACGATAATGCAGTTTTTTGTTAATCCCTTGGATGGGGGCGAGCTGTATGGGATCCTCTACACATTGGATTTCATCGATCTCTTTATTTTGGTGCCGGGCGCAATTGGAACGTTTTTAACTGCGTTGGTTTATTCTATCTGGACCAATTGGGGTTGGTTTAAGCACAATTGGATTACGGTTAAGTGGATCATCTGTATTTTTGGCCTGGTTTTCGGCACATTCTGGCTAGGCCCCTGGCTAAGCGACATGGCCGGCATCGCTAAAGATCAAGGAATGAAAGCATTGTCTGACCCTGAGTATTTGGGCAACCGACAGCATTCAATGATTTTTGGAACGTCTCAGGCATTGACCGTCGTTTTCGCAATCTTCATCTCCACATTGAAGCCGTGGCGGAAAAAAAAGAAAACCTGAACGCGTCTATTCATCAGCAAAAAATTGGCCGCATCAAACATATGTAAATCATCCGACAGACTTTAGTCCGGGAACGGTTGGGCTGTGCGGATTTATTCGCAACAGACGAATAAAATGAATACCGCCTGGCAGAAAGGCTTGTTGCAGTGATCAACCTCAACCAGCTCAGGGCATTTTATCAGGTCGCCAGATGTCAGAACGTCAGTGCGGCAGCCAGGCATTTGTTTGTCAGTCAGCCGGCGGTAACGGCTCAGCTCAAGCTGTTTGAAGATAGTTGCGGTCTGAAGCTTTTCAAGAAAAGGGGCCGCAATCTTTTTCTGACGGATGAAGGCAAAATTCTTTATGAATATGCCCGCAAGATGTTCGAATACGAAAAAAAGTTAGAAGCGGCCGTCGAACAGATAAAGGAATTGAAACAGGGCATTCTTCGCCTGGGCTCGGCCCGGACCTATGCCCGGTACTTCATGCCATTTTTGCTGACCGGGTTTCGCGAGGCCTATCCGCATATCAAGATTCTGCTGGATGAAGGCAGCTCTCTGGAAATGATCCGCAGCCTGATCGATTTGAAAAACGAGGTAGTGATTATCGCCCGGGCGGAAGACAATCCGAACATCACGTTCATCCCTTTCAGCCGGGAGGAACTGGTGCTCATACTGCCGCCCGGTCACCGTCTGACAAACAAGGGCAGTATCAATTTCGCGGACCTCGATGAGGAACCGATTATCATGAAAGACCCGGGTTCCGGGACCCGCAAACTGGTCGATGAATTATTCGCAAAATACGCCTGCACACCCAATGTTTTGATGGAAACCGGTGATGCCGAAATCATCAAGCTGCTGGTGCAGCACGGGGAGGGGGTCTCGTTTCTGGTCAAAGAGGCCGCGGCCATCGAGCTTCGGGAAGGAAAACTGGCCACCGTTCCTATAAAAAAGCACTCGATTTTTTTAGACGTCAGCATCGCTCACCTCAAGAACCAGCCGCTGTCACCTCCGGCACAGGCCTTTCTAAAGAGCCTGAAAAATTTAGGCACAAAGAAAATGCGTTTTCAGGGCATGGGCGCCCTGATGGCAAAAATGCTCGCTGAAGAAAAGTGATGTCTGGTCTTCATTGATGCTCCGCACTAAAATCGTTCCGAATTAAATATTTGCACATTAATAAGCCGTAGGTCTCAGGATGGACTGCAGGTTGAGAAAAATTTGGATACAAACACCGCAAACAGATATTTTTAACGTCCAAAGCTGCGAGTACGTTATCGTGACAAATAATATGTCACAAAAGCTTGACTCGCGACAAATAAATAGGAAGAAATAGCCGCATTACATGAGGGAAATTTTTCCCGTTACCGGCTTCGTCCCAGTGAATTCCTGGCCTGGCAAGAACGGATGAACTAGAGGCTTGCTATTTCATTTAGATTATCTTGCTACGGGGTGTCCTTCGCCGTAGCTTTTAACCTTGTAGACTTTGCACTGAAATGTGCGCAGGGGCCAGGAACCAAGGGCTTCGTCACATTCGGCCTCGTCACTCGAGGTGCAGACGTTGATATTGGAGACCCAGACGCCGTGCAGCCAGGGTTCTTCTCCGGGCATCTCCGGATACCACCAGCCGTGCTGGCCGTGCACCACCCGCGGGTCGATGTCCTCAAAGGTCTGGACTTTTTGCATGACGCGTCCATGCTGCGTTTCGATCCAGGCCCAGTCGCCGTCGGCCAGCCCCAGTTCTTTTGCGGTTTTGGGATGAATCTGCATGACGGCCCAAGGGTATTTCTTGCGCAGTTTTTCGATCTGACGGTGCTCGGAGTGGAAAAACGGATGGAAGCGGCCGCCGGTGATCAGGATCAGCGGATATTTTTCGGCCAGCTCGGGGGTGCGGATCGGGCTTTCCGGAGGCTCCTGATAATAGGGCAGGGGGTCGTAACCCAGCTTTTCCATTACCGTCGAGGAAAGCTCGATCTTTCCGGTGGGCGTGCCGAAACCGCCCATCTTTTCATATTTTTTGTATTCCCATTTTTCGGGCTCCAGGCGACCGATTTTAAGCAGTTCCTTAAACGTCAATCCCAGGGGTTCCAGCCGATAATCATAGTAGGCTTCCACGGTCTCCCAGGGCCAGTGCTCCTCCTGACCCAGTCGAATTCCCAATCCGCGCCAGAAGTCAAAGTCGGTTCGACGGTCATGCTTGCCCGGGATGGCGGGGGGCACGGCGGCCTCACCGGCCACGATTACCGGAGTGGTGTTGTGGAAATTCCACAAAAAGTCGCGCTCCTGCCACATGGCCGCCGGCAATACATAGTCGGCCAGCTGGGCGCTGGGCGTCATGAAATAGTCCACCACCACATAGAGGTCCAGGCTCTTCAACGCTTTGTGGACCAGTTTGGTATTGGAGATGGTGACCATTGGATTTGATGAAAGTGTGATCAGGGCCCGCACGGGATACGGGTCGCTGTAGGCAATGGCCTTGTAAAGCGATGGCGCGGGGGCCATACAGGTATAGCCGAACATATCACAGCGTTTGCCCCAGACGCGCTCCACGTTGCTCTGGACCATTTCGTAGCCCGGCCAGGAATAAAGCTTGAATTGCTTCCCCAGAATCTTATCGCGTTGTTCCAGCGGCAGGGCTTCGGGCATTTCGATCTGATGTTCGGTGATGAAAGGGGCCGGACCCAACAATTCTTCGCCTCCCTTCACATCGACGTTGCCCACAATGGCCGAGATGATGTGACGCGCCGCGATGGCCCCATAGGAATTGGGCTGGTGGGCCACTCCCATGCCCTCCATGGCACAGGAAGGGGTCTGCGTGGCGAACATGCGGGCTGCAGCCTGGATCTGATCGGCCGGCACCCAGGTGATCTCGGCGACCCTGTCTAAGGGATATTCGCCGGCGCGCTGGGCGAGGGCATCAAACCCGTGGCACCACTTGGTGACGAACTCCTTGTCGTAAAGATCTTCCTGGATAATGACATTGATCATTCCCAGCAGCAGAGCGCAATCGGTGCCCGGGCGCAGCTGAAGCCATATATCGGCCGCTTCGGCCGACTCCGAACGGCGGGGATCGATGACAATGAGTTTGGCGCCTTTTTTCATCCCGTTCTCGATTCCTTCCCAGATGGTCTGGTGGGAATGGGGTGGATTGCGGCCGATGAGCATTATGCAGCGGGTATTCTGAAGCTTTTCGATGTGCATCCAATACGGCCACCACCCGAAGAGCGTGGTGGCGACCACCGCTGAATTGCCGTGGCAGATCTGGGCCTGGCCGCACTGATTCGGGCTGCCGAAAAGATTCAGAAAACGCGAGTTGAGCTCCTCATAGGTGCGGCTGGTGCCGGCCGTAACGCCCAGGGTTTCCGCGCCGTACTCATCCTTGAGCGCCTGCAGTTTGGCGGCGATCTCGTCTAAAGCTTCGTCCCAGGCAATCTGCTGCCACTTGTTTTCGCCTTTTTCACCCGCTCTTTTGAGCGGGTAATTCAGCCGGTCGGGATGATAAAAACGTTCCAGATCCGAGGCCCATTTGCGCGGGCATTTTTTAATCGGCGAGGTGCTGACCTTGACAATTTGATTGTCTTCCACCTCGAGTTCCAAACGACAGCGCGGCTTGCATCGAAAACAAATCGTATGCTTGATTTCCCTGGCCATTTTCTATCCCTCCATTTTGTATGTTTTGGATAGATGGTGTTTTTAAACCTCAGATCAGGTTCAACAGCTAAAAGTGCCTAAAGTGAGCTAAAATGCCTAAAATTCAGGTGTCGCTGCGCCCCATCTTTTATATTAGATAGGCAGAATTCCAATTTTAATCTTATGACGAGGCAGAGTGCCCAAGTCAACTTATATAATTTTATAAAAAATATAAGATTTTCTTATAAATTGCTGCCGCGGTTGTCTGGCGGGGTTAAAGACTGAGGGCTTTGACAAAACAATTTAATACAGTTAATTTCAACGCTCATCAGGGAAAATATTTTGCGGAGGAAATCAACTCATGTTTGACGTCATTGTTGTCGGCGGCGGGCCGGCCGGAGCTGTGGCTGCAAAAAAATGTGCCCGGCGGGGTTTAAAAACATTGCTGGTTGAGCGCAAACGATTGCCGCGAGATAAGGTCTGCTCCGGAATGGTTATGGGACCGTGGGCCAATGATGTCATTCAGCAGGAATTTGGAGAAATTCCGAAAAAGGTTTTGGTTCTGCCTTATTATTTGTCCGGACACATGATCCATGTACCCGGCGCGCGGTCTCAAATCATCGAGTGCAAAATGCCCCTGGCCTGGAGAAAGGATCTGGATTTCTGGATGGTTCAACAGGCGCAGCAAGCCGGTGTCGAAGTACGGGATGGGGTCAAAGTCACGCGGGTAGAGCAAAACCAAAAGGGGTGCACCGCTACCCTGATACAGCACGCGTTGCAGCAGGAACTGAAATCGAGGTTCGTCATCGGGGCAGATGGGGCCGCATCGGCTGTCAGGAAGTCTTTATGGCCAAAGCTCAAGGTTAGATACACCGTGCCCACACGGGAATGCTATCAAGGCGCCCTGGATTTGCAAAAGGACTACTTCCACTGGTTTTTCCCCAGGTATCGGCCCCGCCCGCGATTCGGATTCAACCACAAAGGTGACTGCTTTCTGATTGAAGGCAGCGGCATCAAAGAACTCGCAAATGAGATTTCACAAATACTGGCGAAATATGGTTTCAACCCCGGGAAAAAACCGCTGTGGAAAGATGGCTGTTTAATACCGCGGCTCCACGAAGCCCTGATTTCCGCAGCCTTTTCACCGGCCGGAGGCAATATTTTGCTGGTGGGTGATGCCGCCGGGCTGATCTTGCCGATAACCTTTGAGGGCATCGGCACGGCGCTAAAAAGCGGGTGTATGGCCGCGGATTCGATAATCGCAGCGGCACGCTCGAGAGAGGATGCAGCAGGAATTTATTTAAGAAAAATAGAGTCAATCATGAAAGTCATTAAAAGTTTGCAGGCGTTGAATGCAAAGCTTGAAAAATCCTCTGGAAATGATCCGGAAGGAGTCGCCCTGGCGCTGAAAAACGCCTATGCACAAACACTGCAAGCCGTCTAAAAATCCTGTCACCCCGCCATCTTTTTCTCTTCTTTGTTTAGAAGTGGTTTCTAAACCTCAGATCAGGTTCAATGGCCCCGCTAAACGGGATTACATATCTGATCTTAAATAGATTTAAGGTATGCATCAAGCGTCAGGCCGATCCGCCGTCGCCCGAGACACCCGTCGGGCTATGGCGGGACAAGTCGGGAAAGTCGTTGTTCTCAGCATACGTGAGTATGTGAGCATTTACCGGAGGCCTGTGATGCATCTCAATGTAATCGAAACGATGCAAATCCAGCTACGCGGGGCAACGCAGCCATTGAAGCCTTTTGAGCACCTTAACTAGTCCTTCAAATAGATGCGAAATCCCGCTCTCTTGAGCGGGGAGATGGGGTTTTGAAACCACTTCTACTTTTCGTTTCCCAGCAGTACACAGCTGGCGATTCCCATCCCCGCATTGCCGCCCAGGTTGTGGGCCAGCCCCAATCTCGGGTTGCCGATCTGGCGGGGCCCGGCTTTTTGCTGCAGTTGTTTGTAAATTTCATACATCATTCGCAACCCTGACGCACCCAGGGGGTGGCCGAAGCATTTCAGGCCACCGTCCGTGTTGACCGGTAAATCGCCGGTCAGGGCGAACGTTCCGGCCTCGATATCTTCTCCGGCCTGGCCGCGGGGAGAAAATCCCAGATCCTCATACAATATCAGTTCATGGGTGGTGAAACAGTCGTGCACTTCGGCCAGGCTGATCTCTTTTCTGGGGTTGGTAATCCCCGCCTGCGAGTAGGCCATCTTTGATGCGCGCACATTTTCCTCGATGTGTACGTAGTCATAGTCCTGGCGCATGACACCCTGGCGGGCCCCCACGCTGATGGCCAGTCCTTTGATATAGATGGGATCCGGCCGAAACGTTTTGGCCATGTCCGCCCGCACGACAATTGCCGCGGCGGCGCCGTCGCTGACCCCGCAGCAGTCATACAGACCCAGGGGCCAGGCCACGATGGGCGCGCTGACCACCTGCTCCACCGTCAGCCTGTTGTGAAAATGGGCCTTGGGGTTTAAGCTGCCGTTGTCGTGGTTTTTAACGGCGATTTGCGCGATCAGGCGTTTGCCCTGCTCACGGGTCAGCCCGTACTGGTGAAAGTAGCGGGTACCCAGATAGGCAAAAGAAGCCGGCGCGCTGAAGCCCGAGCCGATCTCTGAACTGCCGTCCGGATTGTCGCCGACGATGGCCGGGCCCTTTACCCCGGTCTGGCCCGAATCCTTGAGCTTTTCCACCCCGATGGCCAGGGCGATGTCGCAGGCGCCGGAGGCAACGGCGTAAGCTGCGCCGCGCAGCGCCTCGGAACCGGTGGCGCACATGTTCTCCACCCGGGTCATGGGGATATATTGCAGCCCCAGAGGGGACATCGTAATGGCTGTAACTCCCGAGAAGACGGTTCCCAGCCAGGCGGCCTGGATATCTGCCGGCTGGATGCCGGCATCTTCGAAGGCTTCATAGGCTGCCTCAACGAGCAGGTCTTCAACCCCCATATCCCAGCGTTCGCCGAACCGGGTGCATCCCATCCCGATGATTGCCACTTTATCCTTGATACTTTCCATAGCCACCTCGTTTCAATATCAAGGCAATCGGCCATAGTTTGCGCCGATTTACCATTTACTCAATCGGCTTTGCCTTCCAGAAATAGTTAATGATTCCCTCGCCCTGAAACATCTTGCGAAACGTCATTTCAAGGGGCATGCCGATTTCAACTTTGTTCAGATCGTAATCGGTCAATTCGCATATCAGCCGTCCGCCGCCCTCAAAATCGATGACGCCGTTGAGCCCGGGGGGATTTTTAGTCGGTTGAAGATGATCGACGGCATAGGTAAAAAGGGACGCTTTTTTATCTGAAAAACTGTAAGGGTCGAATTCATCTTTGGACTGACATCCGACACAGACCCTGATGTTCTGGCCGATGGTATGGATTTGCGGCAGGCCGCACTGCCGGCATTTGACGCCGGACAGGCTGGCAATCACATGACGCTGCCGCCAGCGAGCCGATAAAGACGGTTCGCCTCTCGGCGGAAGACCTGGGGCCTCGAGCCGGATCAACTCACGCCAGGACAAATAGGTGCCGTAATCAATGGAGCGGCCTTTTTCCAGCCGGTCCGTGAGCCGGGTTGCGGTTTGAACCCCGGAAACCGCTTCCGTGACCTTAATAATCATGGCATCGGCGCCGTCGCCATAATTGGTCAGCAAAATCCGGTCCCCCGGGCGGGCCTGCTCCATGGCGGCGATGAGCATGATCAGTGTTGCCGCCGTTCCGGTATGGCCGATTCCGGTAAACAGGGGATCCTGGACCTGGGACGCTTCAAAACCAAGTTTGCCTGCCAGCGCGGCATGTTGACGGGCGTCGAATGCGGGCAGGATGACTCTGGAAAAATCGGCCGGTTTCATGTTGCAGTCTTCCAACAGGCCGGAAGTGATTTCCTGCATGATGGGAAAATAACCTTGCGTGTCGATAAAGCGGGTCTCACCGGATTTAACGAAGCGATCCGCACGCGTGCGCCAGAGTGCGGTAAAATCGCTGGTTATAGATCTGAAGGATTCGATTTCGGCAATCACCCCCTCGGAACCGATGGCAAGCGCTGCGGCTGCGTCCCCGAATAGCTGTTCAAAACGTCCTCTGGGAAGCCCCAGACGACAGTCCGCTGCGGCCACTAGGACCCGGCCGGCGGATCCGGCCTTGACGGCATCCAGGGCGGATTTGAGGGCTGTTGTCCCTGATTTCAGCGAATTGGCAAAGTCGGCCGTGATCGACTTTTGATTGAGTCCAACGCTATTGGCAATGATGGCCGCGCTCATTTTTTCCTGATAAGGGGCTGTGGTGCTGGCAAAAAAAAGGCTTTCCGGCGGCAGGGAATCGTTTTTGATGCATTCACGGACGGCAGCCGCCGCCATGGTGACCGGGTCTTCATCGTATCCGGCCACGGCTTTTTTGCCACCGGTTGCCCGCACGCCCCACATGCCGGCGATCTCTTCACACGCGAGCCTGTACATGGGGATATAGACGCCCATTGATGTGATGCCGGCCATTCTTGATACCTCCTTTTTGAAGCTGACAGGCTGTTGCCGTTTTCGGCTTAACTGCCGGTTTTTTGTCGATGCATCATCTGTGTTACAACGGCTGCGGCTGCCAGGGCGGCGACCCGGCCTTTTTGTGCATACCTGAGCGGCAGCCTGTCGGCGAGCGTCTGTCCCTGATCGATCAAGGCGCGCATGTCCTCCAGCAGGCCTGTTTCTTCTTCGATGAAATGCGTTCCGATCTTCCCCTGTAAAAAGCGTGAGTTTTTCATCACCGCCATGTGAAAGGGGATGTTGGTGCGGGTGCCCGCAATGACGTATTCGAAGAGTGCCCTGCGCATTCGGGCAATGGCCTGATCGCGGTCCTTACCCCAGGCAATCAGTTTGGATATCAGGGAATCGTAATGGGGGGGTATGGTGTAGCCGGCGTAAACGCCGCTGTCCACGCGGATGCCGGTTCCTCCGGGATGAAGATATCCCTTGAGTTGACCCGGTGTCGGCACAAAATCGTTAACTGGATCTTCAGCGTTGATGCGGCATTCGATGGCGCTGCCGGTCATGCCTATTTGTTCCTGGGTAACGCTCAGGGGCAGTCCGGAAGCGATCCGGATCTGCTCCTGGACAATATCCACCCCCGTGACCATCTCGGTAACCGGATGCTCCACCTGGACGCGGGCGTTGACTTCGAGAAAGTAGAATTGGTCGTCAGAAAACAAAAATTCCACCGTTCCGGCCCCCTCATAGCCCGCGGACTCGAGGGCGCGGGCCACCCGATCGCCCATTTGCTTACGCTGTCGGGGATTGACCGCCGGAGAAGGGGATTCTTCGATCAGTTTCTGGTGCCGACGCTGGATGGAACACTCGCGTTCCCCCAGATGAACGGCATTTCCCCTGGCATCGACCAGAACCTGAAACTCAATATGTCGCGGATTTGGAAGATATTTTTCAATGTAGACGTCACTGAAGCCAAATGTACTGGCAGCAATGGTCTGCGTATCTTTCAGGGCCTTATCCAGCGCGTTTTCATTGGAAACAACGGTCATTCCAATTCCGCCGCCGCCGCCCGACGGTTTGATGATGACCGGATAACCTATTTTAGCAACCTGGGCGCGTGCCTCAGCGGGATCCGATACGCAATCATCGGTGCCCGGGACGACCGGGACTCCGGCCCCGGTCATGACGGACCGCGCCGCCACCTTATCCCCCATGAGGGCAATGACTTTGCTGGACGGGCCGATGAATTTAATGCCCGCTGTTTCGCAGGCTGCCGCAAATTCATGGTTTTCCGCCAGAAAGCCGTAACCCGGGTGAATGGCATCGGCGCCGATGTGCAGGGCGGTCTCAATTATCCGGTCGATTTTCAGATAGCTTTGCGACGCAGGGGCGGGGCCGATGCAGTGGGCCTCCCCGGCATATTTAACAAAAAGAGCCTCCTGATCGGCTTCGGAGTAGACCGCCGCGCAGGGGATGTCCAGTTCACGGCAGGCCCGCATGACGCGCACGGCAATTTCACCACGGTTGGCAACCAATATTTTTTTTATCATTTTTTATTCCACGATCATCAGGATGTCTTCAGTATCGATTGTCTGGTTTGCCTCAACAAAAATCTTTTTGACGACGCCGCCGCAGGGCGCCAGGAAAGTGCGCATCATCTTCATGGCCTCGATTACGGCGACCTGATCTCCTTCCTGGATTTGATCACCCTCCTTGACATCGATGGAAATCACCAGTCCGGCTATTCCGGCGACGACGGCACCCGCGGGTTTTTCCTCCGGCGCGGCGCTCTTTTTAAGATCTTGCCTGTTATCTCCCGCTCGGTCGCCGGGACCCGTCGTCCATTTTGGCGATACCTTGACCTCGAACTGCTCCCCATCGACCTCCACGCTGAATTCTGCCGGAAAGTCGATCATCACGTCCTTTGGCACCGGGGTTTGATTAGCCGGTGGACTTTTTATCACCGGCTTTGTCGCCAGGTTGTCCTTTTTATAGCCGGGGATCAGAATAGTGAGTATCAGGTCGTCGTCATCCAGATCCGGTCCGAATTCCTTGCGGAATTCTTCGATGGGTTTATCATAATCCTCGGGTTTCCAGCCCCTTAATTCCTTCGTCCGGGGCAATTGCTCGATGCGCTTCATGACCTTTTTGTCTACCGGTGCGTACAGTTCACCGTAGAGTCCTAATGCGTATTTGATCACTTCATCGGGAATTCTTTCATAACGTTTTCCGGTAACGATATTCTCCATGGCCTGGACACCGACAATCTGTGAAAAAGGGGTCGCCATTACGGGATACCCCAGCTCCTTGCGAACCTCGATGACCTCGTTGAGAATATCCATGACACGGTCTTCCATCCCCACTTCGCGGAGCTGGCGGGTCAGATTGGTAATCATGCCGCCGGGCACCTGGTGCTCGAAATGAAACAGGTCATATTCCAGGGGCACGCCGATCGGCAGCCCTTCCCGGAGGGCGATTTGCCTGAAATGCTCGGTCACGGCCTCCAGGGCATCTTCGTTGATGTCGGCTTCAAATCCCAGGTGACGGGCGTTTTTCAGAATCGTTTGCGTGGAAGGAAAGGAACTGCCGTTGGCCAGGGGCGCCACCGCCGTATGGACCGTGGTAACCCCTTCTTGAATCGCTTCCAGGTAGCACTGGACCGCCATCCCCGAATTACAGTGGCCGTGAAATTCAATGGGAATTCCATCGCAATGGCGTCGGACGTTTTTTATAAATCGCCGCGCATCTTTGGGGTTCATGACACCGGATGCATCCTCGATCATGATACGATCGACAAATTCCTTGGTCTCGGCGATGAATTTGGTTTTGCGGGTCCAGTGCGCTTTGGTATGCACGGGGCTGACCGAATACATCAGGGCGGTAACGATTTCGGCGCCTTCGGCTTTGGCGATCCTGGCAAAATGCATGAATTTTTCCATGTCGTCCTGGTAATCACAGATCCAGAAGCTTCGAAGGCCGTTGGCCACTGAACGCTTGATCCAAAGCTCGATGATCGCGCGGGGTGTGCTCAGATCAAATGATGATAGGGAGCCGATCTGGTATGACCCGCGCAGCGGTGTGTTTTTAATCAAGGCCGAAAGCTGCCGCATGCGCTCCCAGGGGTTTTCGCCCATATTGCGGACCTGTACCTTAAAGGCCTGAGAACCGACGGTTGCAATATTGCGGTATCCCACCTGATCCATCGTTTCCGCTATGGGAGTGATCATGTCGGTTCGCATCATGTACCCCCATAAACTCTGCTGCGCATCGCGTATAGTTTGATCGACAAATTCAATCTTGTTGCTCATGGAAAGAGATCCTCTTCTTCTAATGCTTGTATAAGCAATTCATGAAAAATGTTTGCTGATGACCACTTACAGAGATTCTAAGTTTGAAAAAAACCGGTTATTCCCCCTCATAGAGTTTTTTAATGAGCCTGGCCTTCATCTCGAAGCGCGGCAACGTTTCCTCGGGGACCAGCTCGACATTCGCCCGGAACACCAATTTTTCTCTCAGCGTTGTTTCCAGTTCCTTTTTAAGCGCTGCGAGGTTTTTTTCATCCGATGCGTATTCGGCCTGGATTTTTAACGGGGGATCAACTTTGGGTCCCGGTTTGTCCAGCAGGATCAGCATGTCACCGGTGGTCCGGGGTCTAAAAGACGTAATAACATCTTTGATAGCGGAAGGAAACACGTTGACGCCCAGCAAAATCAGCATATCGTCGGTACGACCGATGCATCGGATACGAAAGCTGGTGCGGCCGCATTCACAGGGATCGGTGAAGATCGTAACGCGGTCCCGGGTTCTGAAGCGTACCACCGGACAGCATTCCCGATCGATCAACGTGTAAACCAGTTCCCCTTCAGCGCCGTCACGCATCTCGATGACATCGCCGCTGTCAGGATCTATGAGCTCACAGGCGATGTACTCCTGGGCGCAGAAGTGCATGCCCTGCTGGGCGGGGCATTCACCAAAGATGATGGGTGCGGCGTCGGAGTTGCCCATGCCTTCACTGACCAGGCTCTGATACTCATCCTGCAGTCTTTTTTTGACCTCGGGGACGCCGCCGCCCGGCTCGGCACCGACCACCAGTTTTTTAAACCCGACCTGTGAAGGCTCCATGTTTTGTTTTTTACGCAAATAATCGGCAAAGTACTGGGCGTAAGACGGCGTGCAGTGCAAGACATTACCGCCCAGCATTTTGGTGGTTATGGCCACGCGGTCGGATGCTCCGGTGCCAATCGGGACAAAGGCTGCACCGATATGCTCGATGGCATCTTTGACCGGAAGCCCGCCCACAAAAAACGTTAATCCGACGGCATGAATCACCACATCAGAAGGTCTTATGCTTTTGGAAAACAGTGAGCGCGCGGTTATGTTCGTCCAGACCTCGCGGTCGTGTCGCGTAATGCCGACGAAGGTGGGCACCCCGGTCGTGCCCGATGAGGAATGAATTCGAATGATGTCTTCCATGGGGGCCGCACAGTGCGAGCCCAGAGGCGGGTGCGCTGCCTGGCTGATTCTTAATTCCTCTTTCTCCGTATAGGGCAGGCGGGGCAAATCCCGCAGACTTTTGAGGTCTCCGCGCTCAACCCCGTGATCCCTGAATTTTTTCTGATAAAAACCCGACTTTTCCCAGACGTAATCGAGCTGCTTTAAGAATTTTGCTTCCTGAATGGATCGCAGTTTGTCCGGATCCATGGTTTCAATTTCTGCATTCAAAAATTCTTTTTTCATCTTTTTACCTCTTTACCTCTTCCAGTAATTTCAGCAGACTGTCCACCAGCACGCGGGCATTTTCGAAATCTTCCAGGTTGCAGTCCACTTCCTCGATTTCAAGCGGAACCTTGAGATTCTTCTTGAGCTCTTTTATGAAGATCTGATCCTCTGCCGGGTCATAGAGAATGCTGCCTTCTCGGTCCAGGGAAGACCAGCCTCTCAGCGGAACGACCAGCTTGATAGGCCCCCTGGCCTTGTTAATTTTTTCAGCGTATAGCCTGGCCCCGATAATCAGTTCATCGACCGGGAATCGGGTCATGGCCCTCATGGCGTCTATTTCGAGGACCCGGCCGGAAGCGACATACTTTTCTCTGTTGGTCCGGGTTGGGCCTGCGCCGGTCAGGTTCAAACAGCATGGGGCCCACACCTGGGGGATGCCCCTTTCGCCGGCGGCATCGAGCCGGTTCATTCCGGCAGGGCGGTTTCCTTTGAATCGCTCCTCGACCAGGCCGGCCGGTACGATCTCGATAACGCCATCAAAGAACCCCTGGGATATCAGTCGATCCATGGCCTGATCGCTAATGCCCTGGGCATGAAAAGGATAAACATGGCAACCTTTTTCCGTCAGGAGCTGCTCCACGTACTTGGCACATTGATCGGAAAAACCCAGCTCCGTGATTGCAATTGAAGGATAGGGCAGCTTCATTGATTTATAATCATAGGCTTCTTCCACCATTCCTGAAATTGTGCCGGCGACCTGGGAAAGGGCATTTTTGATCAGGTCGTTCATGCCGGCTATTTCCATGATCACCTGCATGACAGCCAGGTCGGTGGCGCCGAACCATTTGCCGACATAAACCGTCTGGGCCGCCGGAGCGGCGATAACCTTGGGAATCCCGAAAGGCAGCTTTGCCATGACCTGCGAACCCACCAGAGCGATGGTGGAGCCACCTAAAGATACAATGCCGTCCAACTCGCCCCGGGAAAGGAGCTCCAACGCCTTTTGCTGTACACCGGCGGTCATGGCATTTGTGATGAAAAGCCGGTCTTGCGAAGCGATAAGATTGTCTATATCTTCACCGCCCAGGCGGGCAATTTCGGCAGGCGTGATATCCGGCTCGAAGGCCGGTTGGCCGCCCATGCTGATATCCATGAGGATGCCCCGGTGCCCTCGGGATTCAATCTTTTCCTTCAGAAACCTCAGCTGATTCCCTTTGGTGTTGGTTGAGCCGATGATCACAATGCTTTTCCCCATTCATTCCTCCTTGCTTGAACTTTTTGGTCTTCGTGGTACGCTAACAAGTGTACCTATTTCACCCTGGTTGATTCTTGTTAAAGTCGCTTGTAGTTAAACAAAACCGCCAGCAGCTTGGCCTTTTTTTTGCCCAGGCTTTTACCGGTATGGGGTACCGCAGCATCAAAATAAACGCTGTCGCCTGCTTCCATGATGTAGGTTTCGCCATCGTAGATAAATTCGTGTTTTCCCTCCAGCACAAACATGAACTCTTCGCCTTCATGCTGAAATATGGTTTCATCTTCAAAGGCCGGCTCGATAATGTACGGCTCCATATTTTTACCATGTTTATCAAAAGCCAGCGCTTCATATCGATAACCGTATAAAGAACCATCGGCAACGGATCCTAACTGTTCAATTCGTTTGCGGTCATGCCTTCTGGTAAATGAAATGCGCTTGTCCCGGGACTGGTCAAGGCGGTTTCCCAGAAGCGAGGCCGCATCGACGTTAAGGGCGATGGCAATCTTATTCAACGTGGAGTAGGGCGGTGCTTTTTTGGCTCTTTCAATCTTGGATAGATAACCCTTTGTCAGACCGCTTAAGTCTGCCAGTTGCTGCAGGGTAATCTTTTTTCGTTTGCGAAGCGCTTTGATGCTTTTTGTGATCGACTCTTCGCGCATGATGCCCCCGTTAAAATAAAGATAAATTAAAATAAGTCCCGAACATTTGGCTTTTTATCAGCACGATTTCAGTATCCTGTATGGCAACACCCGGCAGTTGGAATTCGCAAAAGATAAGGTTCAGAACAGACTTAACCCCAACACAAACCATTATTTTTTAGATGAACTAATTTTGTTAACTAATTGATACAATGAGGTTTATTCGAAAATCAGTATTGAGAATTTACCTGTGCCAAAAACAGGATTTCCACATCGGTTTGTTGAAATGGTTGTAATCTGATTGTTTCCAAATTGTCAACAAAATAATGTAGAGGATCTGGAAACTTCCGCCATGGCAAAGAACGCTTTGCAAGGGATGGTTTATAAGAAATTTTTCGCTTTTCAAACCGCGCCATTTTTTATAAACATAGATAACAACACGTTATGAATTCAAGCCGACTGATCTCAATCGCATGATGATGCGAAATCCCGTGGTCGGCGCATCTCGAAGGACGCGATGACAACCCGGTTCGATATGAGGTTGACAAATAGGAAACATTGCGCTATTGTCCCGGACAAAATACAAGAGAAATTCTTTTTGAGGGAGATGGATCTTTATTGTGACTCCAGAAGTGCTATTTGTGTGCGTGATGAATCGGGTGCGCAGCACTTTTACAGAGCTGTTTTTAAATGATCTGTATCGCAAGCAGGGTGTCGATATTACTGTTTCATCGGCAGGCTATATTCCGCAGGTGCTGAGGGATCGGCTAACCGAGGCTAAAATTCCCTTTCCCAGTCCATTATATGGCCGATCCATGTCTGAAGTCACAAATACATTTCTGGTCGGAAAAGGGATCAGCGTACCTGCTGGCTGGCGTTCAAAAGAATTGAATCTTGAGATGATTGCGAAAGCATGCCTTGTGGTTACAGCGCTGCACATGCAAAAAGATGACCTTTGCAGCCGCTATGAGGATGAAGGCCATAAAATCTTTTCAATCCGGGAGCTGTTGAATAAAGAACAATATCTTTTTTTTGAAGATTTTTCAAAAGTTCCGATGGACGCCCGCTTCTGGCACCATTGCGAGGAAGATCCTGAATATGTAACCAAAGTCCTTCAAACCTGGGAGAGCACATTGATCACTGCACTTCCGAATATTATCAAGAGAATCGATTCGCAAGCAATAAGAGCGAAGGATTAAAGTTATTTATTATATCATAACTTTAAAATCTTAAAATAATAAGTAAAAGATACGTTCGTATTACCCGTGGCTCCGGCGGTAAGTTCCGGGTAGGATTGACCGGCATTTCAATTTCAGGGAATGATATCGGCTGAGGTGATTAAATATGGATGAAAAACAGATCGCCAAAAATATCAAAAAAATCCGTCTTGACAACAAATTGTCTCAAGAAAAACTGGCAGAGCTGAGCGGCCTGACAAAAGGCTATATTTCAAAAATTGAAAAATCCGATACCGCACCGCCCCTTTCGACGTTGAGCAAGATCGCGACTGCCCTTAATGCGGATATCACCACCCTGACGGCTGAAGAGCTGGAATTGCCCGAAGATATAGACCTTTGCATTGTACGCAAAGGTGAGGGCAAAAAAATCTCAACCGCCACCCTTCAAGGGTATCATTATGAAGCCCTGGCGCATAAGAAAAAGGGCAAAAATATGGAACCGTTTCTTCTCATGCCGGCCTTTGAAGAAGAAGCGGTTTTCCAGCATGAAGGTGAAGAGTTCATGTACGTCATGGAAGGCGTCCATGAGTTTGTTTATAAGGACAGAAAATACCTGCTAAAAGAGGGGGACAGTATTTATTTTGATTCCAGAATACCGCATACCGGGAGAAGCATCGGGAAAAAAAGAGCCAAACTTCTGGCGGTGATGTACTCCTATAAGCGTCATTTTGAAATCAATTCGATTGAGTCCCGAATCAAAATAAGAAAACAATCGGATCAATCATAGCGGCATAAGGGATTTTTGTATTTTTACAAATTGGCCCACGGTGCCTGAGAGGATGTCTGATGGTCAATCTCGAAAAAATAGATAAAATTATTTCCAACTACGTCAAACCGCAAACCGATCTTATCGCTGTTAAAATGCTCGGCAGCGAGGATGTTATCCCCGGGGATGCCAAAAATCCCCTGAGAGATTTTGGAGCTGCCTTAACGCTCTGTCAGGCGCTGGCCCTGTGTCGCAAAGAAGGTCTGTCGCTGGTGCTCGACATGGAAAGCCAGTCCTGTCCGATTGCGCTGGTGGGTCTGGGGTTTGTAAAGCCGGACGCATATCTGAGCGGCAATTATGTCCTGGCGCCCGTTAATCAAACTGCTGAGGCTCGCAAAAAAACAGCCGAGGACCTGCCCAAATTTCCCTACGGCCAATTCAGTTCCATTTTGCTTTCCCCGGTTCCCAAAGCCGGCTTCGAACCGGATGTCATCCTGCTTTACGGCAATGGTGCTCAGGTCATGCGGATGATTCAGGCGGCTGTTTTCGCTTCCGGTGAGAGTCTGTCAACCAAATCCACCGGCAGCGGCGGCTGCCTGCTTCCGATTGTGGGGTCTATTCTTGAGGGAAAATGCAAATACAGTGTCCCCGGAAACGGAGAACGGCGCCTGGGATTAATTGGCGACGGCGAGCTGGCGTTTGCCATGCCCAAGAGTCGGTTTGAAGAGGTTGTCAAAGGTTTGCGGCTTTCCCATGAAGGCAAGCAGACCTACCCGATCAGCCCGGGTTATCTTAAAATGGCCTATAAAATGCCGCCCTCCTATGCTGAACTTCGCCAGCAGTTGATCAAGAGTTCCAAATCATAGGTGCAATACCACATCATGCAGGAATTTAATACAAAGGAGAATGTAGATGGGAAGCACAGCTGAAAATGTGGTGGGCAATTTAGTTCAAAGCAAAGCACGCCGTCAAAAGGACCGGGTTTTTTTATATTTTAAGGATCAAACCGTGACCTACCGGCAGCTGGATGAACGCTCCAACCGGTTTGCCAATGGATTCAAGGAGCTGGGAGTCCAAAAAGATGACAAGGTTGCGATTATGATGAAGAACCACCCGGACTTCCTGTATACCTGGTTCGGTGCCGTCAAACTCGGCGCCGTGGAAGTGCCCGTCAATACCGCTTATAAAGGCGACCTCCTGCGGCATATCATCAACAATTCGGATTCAAAAATTATCGTCATTGATGAAGATATGCTCGACCGGCTGCTGCTGATCAAAGATCACCTGAGCAATGTGGAACAGATCCTTTGCCACGGGGCGATCGACGAGAACGTGGCAAAATCGTTGCCAGTACCGGTATCTTCCCTGGAACGGTTCTTCGAATACCCCTCGGATCCGGTCGAAGCCGATGTCAAACCCTGGGATCCTGCCGGCTTTATCTATACTTCAGGGACCACCGGGCCTTCCAAGGGGGCCGTCTGTCCGCATAACTACTTCCTGCATATGTCCAACCTCGTCGCCCGGCTGCGCGATTTAAACTCGGAAGATATTTTATACACCTTTCTGCCCCTTTTCCATATCAACGCCCAGTGTATGACAGTGCTATGTTCGCTGCTCTATGACGCTCAGATCGTGATCGCCGACCGCTTCAGCGCTAGCACCTTCTGGGACGAAATTCTGAAATACGGTGCCACCCAGTTTAACTATCTGGGAGCGGTAATGACCATCCTCGGCAAACAGGAACCCCGCGAAAACGAACAGGACTATCCGGTCAGAATCGCTTTTGGCGCCGCCTGCCCGCCGGATGTTATGCAGGATCTGGAAAAACGATTCGGGTTTGTCTGCCTGGAGGGGTTTGGGATGACCGAAACCGGCATCGTGGTCCATGATGATATCAATGCCAGAAGAACCGGTTCCTGCGGCCGGGTGCTGGACAAATATTACGAAGTCAAACTGGTCGACGATGATGACAATGAAGTCGAAGTCGGAGAAATCGGCGAAATTGTTGTCCGCACCAAGCAGCCTTTCATTATGATGACCGAATACTACAAGATGCCGGACAAAACCCTTGAAGCCTATCGAAACCTCTGGTTTCACACCGGAGATTACGCCAAGAAGGATGCGGATGAGTACTATTACTTCGTGGACCGAAAAAAAGATGCCATGCGCCGCCGCGGCGAGAATATCTCATCATTTGAAGTGGAAAAGGTGATCAACACCCACCCCAACATCCTGGAATCCGCTGTTTTTGCCGTTCCTTCGGAACTCGGCGAGGATGAGGTCAAAGCCAATATCGTTCTTAAACCGGGTGAGAGCTTGCCGCCAGAAGATTTGATTCGATTCTGCAACGACAGGATGGCCTATTTTGCCGTACCCCGCTACCTGGAATTTGTGGACGAACTGCCCAAGACGCCCACGAACAGAATCGAAAAGTACCGCCTGAGGCAGGCCGGTATCACCGAAAATACATGGGATCGGGAGAAGGCGGGCGTTAAAGTCAAGCGATAGAGAAAAGGCGAGGGCGATTCAATTCATCCCAATTACAAATCACTGCCAATTGGTTTAAAAAACAATGGGTCGCTAAAGCCCCAAGTATGCCTTCCTGACGTAACCATTTTGCATAAAACGGTCGCGGGTTCCCTCCATGACAATCTTTCCGTTTTCCAGCAGGTAGGTCCGATCGGCCATCTCCAGGGCGCGCCTGATGTCCTGCTCAACCAGCAAAATGGTGGTTCCCCGCTCGCGCAATTCTTTGACGGCATTAAAAACCTCAGAGACCACTAAAGGCGACAGGGCATATGAGGGCTCATCTAGCATGCACAATTTGGGTCTTAGCATCAAGCCGCGACCGATCGCCAGCATTTGGCGTTCGCCGCCGCTGAGTGTTCTGGCCATTTGGCCGGCTCGCGCTTTTAAAATCGGAAAAAGCTGATAAACCCATTCCAGAGTTTCTTCTTTCTCACTCTGCGCGGTGGAGACATGCGCGCCCAATTCAAGATTCTCGCGCACCTTCATGTCAGGGAAAATTCCCCCGCCTTCGGGTATGTGAGATATCCCCAGTCTGGCGATACGGTAGGCCGGCATTTTATCTATTCTTTTTTCGAGGAACTCCACGGTTCCGGATGCAGGATTTACCAAACCGGAGATGGCATTGAGCAAGGTCGTTTTACCGGATGCATTTGACCCAATGACAGCCACCATCTCGTTTTCGCGGATAGTTAAAGAGACGTCCCAGAGAACCTGGATTTTTCCAAAATAGATATTCAAACTGTTAATGTTGAGCATAATCATCGGTTCCCAGATAGACTTCAATAACCTTTTTATTTTTAGCGATTTCCCGGGGCTTGCCTTCGGCGATCTTCACACCGTGATGCAGTACGATGATGCGGTCGCATATCGCCATAATCGCCTGCATGACATGCTCGACGACCAGGATTGTTTTCCCTTGATTTCGTATGGTCTCTATCAAGCCCGTAGCAACGGCCAGCTCGGGGGCCGTTAAACCCGCCATAACCTCGTCGAGCAACAGCAGTTCTGCTTCGGTGGCCAGCGCCCTGGCCACCTCAAGACGCTTTTGTTCGGCGAGCGGCAGGTTTTTGGCAAGATCCGACTTTTTCGCCGATAACTCGACAAGCTCCAGAAAAGTCATTGCCTTCTCTCTGGCATCCGGCGTACGAGTCGGAGTCGTTGTTCCGCAGATTGAGCCCAAAAAGACATTGTCCAGAACGCTGATATTGCCAAAAAGCTGGACGGTCTGGAAAGTTCTTGCAATCCCCAATCTGCAAATCTGATGCGGCTTCAAACCGGTTATCTTTTTGTCCTTAAATCGTATTTCACCCGCAGTCGTTCTGAGGGAACCGGTTATCAGATTAAACAGGGTGGTTTTGCCGGCCCCATTCGGGCCAATCAGCCCCACGACTTCGCCTTGATTGATCTCAAAGTTGACGTCGTGCACGGCAGCTAGTCCGCCAAAGTGTTTTGTGACTTCTTCTCCTTCAAGAATACGCATGGAGATTCAGCAAAGCTCCTTTCAACCGATGGCGTCTGTGGTTTCTTTGCGCCACTTTCGGGTCAATCCCACCAGTCCGTCGGGCAGGAAAGAGATGACAACAATGAATATGATGCCGTATAGCAACATGTAATAATACGGGAACCTGGATAACAGGACCTCAGATATGGCCGTCAGCAGGCTGGCACCTAAAACAGGGCCGTAGATTTCTCCTACCCCTCCGAAAAGCGCCATGAGCACTGGCGTGAAGTTCAGGACCGGATTGAACGCGATTCGCGGGTCGATGTAGGCCCATTTTGTCGCCATTACTGTGTACAATATAAGGCCGAACCTGGAGCGCCTGAGGAAATAAGCCACCAGTACGGTCAGCAGCACGATGACCAGCATATAGTAATAAATCGTCATCGATTCTAAAATGATCACCCACCGGCCTACCGTGCCGGACACATTGGCCTCCCACCAGACCACGGAATTGCGGACGAGCTCATTGAGACCGAAGGTAAATATGGCAAAGTAAAATCCCCTGAGTCTTAGACATATGATGCCGGTCAAGAGTCCAATCAGAAAGCTGATGAATCCGCCGCAGACAACAACCAGCGGGAAAGGCAGTATTTCACCGAGTATGCCCGAGGTATACATGCCAACCCCGAAGAAAGTGGCGGTTGCCAACGACATGTAGCGTGTCGGTGCACAGAACATTACCCAGCTGACCGTCAGGCACACATACATCAGGATACTGGTTATGGACACGATCTTATAAGGGTTGGTGTAAAAAGGTAGGGTCGCCAGGATCAATATCAAGAGAAGTGAGAGGAGCCACTTTTTCGGAAAAGCCTTTTTAGTATCCATTTATCTATCTCGCCAGGACACCTTGCGGTCGAATGATGAGTATGAGGGCAAATATGGCATAAGAGACGACCAGCGTTAGGTCCGGCTGCCAGTACAGAACGACAGTGGTCACCCCGCCTA
>WOR8_10002151_pt1 | contig 29140 bp, 23 predicted proteins | sample DeeMarSeWOR38_10_FD_19890 | JGI IMG/M metagenome (IMG submission 19890) | reverse complement strand
TGCCAAGTCCGCCATCAAACGGGTTGAAATTCGTGTTGCACAGGGTGTCTATAAACCGAAACTGGAAGTCGGGAATCACATATCCGGGACTCGCATCACCACGAGTTACTTATCGAGGTTCCAACTTATAAATGGCGTTACTCTTTTAGGAGGTTATGCCGGATTAACAGGGCCGTATCCGGACATAAGGGATATAGGAAATTACAAAACAACCCTAAGCGGCGACCTTAACGGTGATGATATTGATGTAAGCAATCCCCGTGATTTATTCCATGAGCCAACGCGATCGGATAACTGCTCTTCAATAGTTATTGGAAGTGGTACTAATCGAACCGCTGTTCTGGACGGATTCATAATTACCGGCGGTTTTGTTAGAAGACATCCGGCAGTGATTGATGCCCCAACCGGCAGGGCTGGAGGCATGAAGAACGAATCCGGCAGCCCAACAATAAATAACTGCACCTTTATCGGCAATTCCGCTGAATCATGTGGGGGCGGAATGTTGATTAATGCTGGAAGTAATCCGATCCTAACAAATTGCAAGTTTATCAAAAACTATGCTAAGAGAGGAGGTGGTGTAGACAGTGGTAATAGTAGTCCGACTTTCATTAATTGTACTTTTACAAATAATTATGCTGATGACGGAGCAGGAATGAGCGTTTACTATTCGGAAACAACACAAGTAACACCTATTGAGCTTATCGATTGTACATTTGAAGATAACGATGTTAAAAATTTTGGTGGTGGATTAAAAATTTATAGTGGTGATCTTATCCTGAGGAACTGTGTATTTATTGGCAATTCAGCATCAAAAGGTGGCGGCCTGTATAATAACACGGGTGTTCTGAATTCGACTAATTGCCAATTCATTGGAAATTATGCCCAAGAAAAAGGTGGCGGAGTGGCTGTTAGCAATTCCACGCTGACAGAATGTATTTTTATTAACAACTCTTCAAGTGGTTATGGTGGTGGGCTTGCCGGGAATAATTCGATTTACAATTGCCTAATTAGCGGTAACACTGCGGTCAATAATGGTGGTGCTATATGCGGATGGGGTGAAGTTACAAATTGTACAATTGTTGGCAACAAAACAGGGAGAAATGGCGGAGGGATTTGTTCCCAAGGAATTGTAATCCTTACTAACAATATTATTCGAGATAATAAAGCCTTAATAGGAAATGAAATATACGCCAGCTTATATTATAAACCAGCACGTGGTCCGCGACCTGTTATTACTTCCTCAATAACAGTGAGATATAACAACATCAAGGGAGGAGAGGAAGAAATTCCTATAGAAAACGACTGTATATTAACTTGGGAATCAGGCAATATTAATGAATATCCAATTTTTGTCAATCCGGGCTATTGGGCCGATGCAGATGATCCCAATATAGTCGCTGATCCGAATGATCCTAACGCAGTCTGGATTGATGGTGATTATCACTTGAAATCTCAGCCCGGCAGATGGGATCCGACCAGCGAAAGCTGGGTCAAGGATGATGTAACGAGTCCCTGTATCGATGCCGGCGACCCGAATAGTCCCATCGGCCACGAGCCGTTCCCGAACGGTGGTATTATTAATATGGGCGCCTACGGCGGAACTGCCGAAGCCAGTAAATCCCCTTCAGGCCTTCACGCCAAATACGGCGGCGGCACAGGTGAGCCTAACAATCCTTATCTGATCTACACCGCCGAGCAAATGAACACTATCGGTCTGCACGAACAAGACTGGCACAAACACTTTAAGCTCATGGCCGACATTAACCTGGCAGGTTACTCTTATAATCAGGCCCTGGTTGCCCCGGATGTCGATACGGACGAATACTATTTTCAGGGAAATCCTTACGTAGGTATTTTTGACGGCAATGGCCACACAATCTCAAATCTAACAATCACGGGCGTCAGTTATCTCGGGTTGTTCGGTGAATTGGGATTCGGATCTACGGTGAAGGATCTGGGTGTGGTGGACGTCAACATCAACGGCACAGGCGATGTTGCAGGGGGGCTATTAGGACATAGCCGGTTTGGTGCCACTATAATCCGCTGTTACAGCACCGGCAAGGTTAATGGGGATGACAACATCGGCGGATTGGTTGGGAGCAATGGTGGCCATATGAGACAGTGCTACAGCAGCAGTACGGTCAGTGGAAATTACATCGTCGGCGGATTGCTGGGGGCAAATGAGGGGGGAGCCGACGCGACCAACTGCTACAGCACCGACGTTGTCAATGGAGATGATGCAGTCGGTGGATTAGTGGGTTTCAACCTTGGTGAAGTCACTCACTGTTACAGTGCGGGCACGGTTACAGGAGATCAACGCATCGGCGGCCTCGTGGGGTGGATTTACGGCAGCATCGTTTCAAGTTTCTGGGATATTGAAGCCAGCGGCCAGACAATTATGTATGGGAGCCAGGAAGAAGGTGCGAGTGGCTGTGACAACTCATACGGCCTGACCTCAGATGAGATGCAAACAGCCGGTACGTTCCTGGACGAGGGCTGGGACTTTGTGGATGAAACAAAAAACGGCACTGAAGACATCTGGTGGATTCTCGAAGGGCAGGATTATCCAAGACTGGCGTGGGAAACCGAGTAGATTTACGATCCATTCGACTGCGCTCAGGACAGGTTTTCGATTTATTACTCGGTATTACGAGGATGTAAAAAAAGCCCCCGCTTTCCGGAGGGAAACACTTTATAAAAAGCAGGGGCCCGGAAGGACTGCAAGTTTCGAACTCGCGGCCCTTGTCTTAGGTTTAATTTTTACTCCTTTACAGTGTTCTCCTCCTGCGCAGCCAGCCTACGAATCCTACGCCGATACCGCCCAATAAAATGGCGCCCGGGGCGGGTATTACTCTTCCATAAGCCTGGACTTCCGATACGGCGAAATACAAATCGCTGCCACCCATATTTCCGTCTATCGCCAGGGCGTTGGTCACGATTGGCGACGTTAGAATATAGCGCTGCGTATCATCGAGGGGATTTGGACGCGTTTGCATACCCCAACTGGATGGATCCGGATAATTATCGTAATTTGGAACATCCCAGACCATTTGCCACATACTCGTATCAAGGTTCCAATAATACAATCCATAGGAATCGTTGTCATCTGCCTGCACAATAAGGCTTTCGATCTTAAACGTGTTGCCGAGATCAATTTCTATCCAGCGCTTAGCGCCGTCATTAGTGTCCCACCATACAGATCCCTGGTCCCATTGTGTACCCCGCGGGAGAAAGACGCCATCGACAATTGTGGCCGGATCGACCACTAATCCTGCTCCCCATCCGCCTGTGAAAAATGAACCGCCCTGTAGAGTCACAGTCCCATTCAGAGCTATATTAGTGCTGGGACCGGCAACACTGATACCTGATCCGAAAGCAATACACATTACTATCACTGATACTTTTTTGAGCATATTATTCAACCCTTTCCTCTCTAAAATAAAATGAATCGTTTCAGAACAAACAATAAGTTCTTAAAAAGCATCCACTAAAATTCAACACAAAGGATCTTGGCCACTGATCCTTTATGTTGTAAATAGTGAAGATTGCCAATAAGGCAGGATTTGGCGGGCCACGAACTGTGCGACTGCAAGGTATGCAGATGGAAAACGAATTTCCCGACTTATACCATTGCACCGTATCATGCCGTACTACCTCACTCCAACCTTATTCCTTGCCCGACCATTTATCAGGCATTCGCCCAGGAACCGTGGATACGTAATACGCACGAAACTTCATCTCTGTTTACCTATTTATACCATATACTCCATGTTGTTGTCAAGAAAAATTGTAAAACATTACTAAAATAAACTTAAAATACATTGTTAACACGATACAAAATCTGCCCTGAAGTGCAAAAAAGACTGATTCTGAAGGAGCAAGGTTTAAATTATTCGTGGCTTTCACATAATAATTCTTGAAATCAGGCCCCATTTTATTGCTACTCGGCCAAGATATTGATAGGATAGTATTGTTGAATGGAGGCCGGTTTTTCAAGAGCATTCAAAAGGAATTTCCGTTAGTTACTTGTATCTTTTGAGAAAGGTTTACTTTCTATAGTCGATAGCAAGTGGTTGAAGATAAAGGAGAAGGGTGATGAGAATTATGGTGCACGTTTATTGCCCGTTTTTGTATACAGTTTTTCTCCTTGCCTGTCCATGTCCGGCACTGGAAATCGAATGGGCTCCCGTAGCTGCTAATCCAAATTATCTCCTGGAACCTCCGAACATCTACAATATTGGCGGGATCGATCATAGCTGGGCTGGTGCTGCTTTCATAGACCAGGGACAGCGAGACCTGGCAGCTTTCAGAGAGGAGATGAATCAACCCGGCCGACATGCAGGAGGTATTGGGTGGGACCTGCTGCCGACAGGGACAGAAATAGCAAACGAACAGGGAATTGACCTGGACATTGTAGGCTTACCATTTGAAGCTCATGTTCTCAGTATGACTAATATTAATTCCATAGAGGTTATCGAATGGGAGCAGCCACCACTGAACACGACATCCGCAGGCTCGACGTCCGGCACAAAGTTGATCTCTCATTTGGATCAAAGTGGTCCCAGTGAATGGATGTTGGAATTTCATACTCCGACAGATTACCCGCTTCAGGGCTTTGGTATTGTGCTGGGTAATTCGGGGTGGAATTTCGGCGGAGCAACAATTTCATTCTATGGTCTTAAAGATGAAAGCGCCACATTTGATTACACAGATGGAGTGCGTTTCCCCGACCATTCGACCGATGACAACTTCATCGGCTTCTGGAGTGACACACCTATAACCAGAGTCAGGATTTCAGCGGACCAGACAACATTCATGGGACGATTTGACGATGTGGCACTGGTTTTTGTCCCTGAGCCTAATACGATTATCCTGTTAGGCATTGGCGGTATAGCATTGCTGAGACATCGCCGGCGACAAAAGAGGAAATAGCAGAGATGATCAGCGGGGCAATTCCGTAAGGCATCCCTCAGGGAGCCCCACCATACAATTCTTTATTTCGATATAGCCGGATCATTAACGAGCAACGAATCCGCTCTGTCAGCGGGTTTGTTGCCGAGCTTGGGCGGCGTGCCACGTCGTTTATCCTCCCCACTCCAATAGGTATAGATATTATCTTCATTTAAACCGCAAAAAGAATTTTTCTGTTGACCAACATGAATGTCCAAGAACAAAACGTTCTGTGCATCCGTTTTGTGAGCAATGGCATTTCCTGCTCTGATTGCCTCTTTATTGCCATTAGGATCAAACGCCCGAAAATCTCTCGCTTTTTTAAAGGGCGAATCCATCCACGGATTACGGTCGGCCGCGACGGCAAGACGTGGATCGTACTCATTGGTCAGCACGTATCCACCATAGGGCACATGATAAGAGTAGCTGCAATGTCTCGGAGGATTAGGGCCGAAATCCCAGAGGTCGATTAGTTTCTTCTCATCGAGACCATAATCGATGGCTTTGAATTCGGTCGTTCCAAAATCTTCCTTGCATACAAATAACTTGGGAGCTGCTTCGACATATTTAACGAGTAGATACAAACTGGCTGAAACGCTCGCTCGACCATCGATTGTGTTTGGATCTCCCAGACCGTAAGCATCATGGCGATTGTCCGCTGCCCACCACGGTGAACGTGCCACCCATCGTCCATTTGGACCACTGGCAGAAGGTAAAGTATCATCGTAATCCTTGGAGTAGACTAACATGGCCTTACCAAGAGCCGATAGATTTATCCCGCAAATCATGACAGGGTGAATTTTTGCAGCCATTGGCACTATTCCTATCAAACCGAGAATAAAAAATAAAACAGGTGGAATTCCCAGACCAATTGCTGCGAAGCCATAGCCGGTCACACGGCCACCACTAAATCTGATTAAGCCGAAAGCAATGATTCCGAAGAGAACGGCAATGCCACTAGCCAAGACATTCATACAAGCGACAAGATTCATGACCTCAGATCTTGGATCAACCGTCCGAGGATCTATCGCGGCTACAAGGCCGGGCACAAAACATCCCAAAGCAATAAGAGCAGAAACAAATGAGGCTATTGCTGCTTTGCTGACCTTGACGTCAAGCCTCATGTATAACAATTTACGACCACAAGCGTTGCAGAATCGTGCATTGTCCGGATTTTCTTTGCCGCATTTAGGACAACGTTTTGTATTGTTCTCATTTACCATTTTCCTCTCCCTTTCACAAAGTAAATGTTTAGTGCTTCAGGCTTTTTCTGAAGGCCCTTTTTTGTTTTTATAGATAAGCATTGTGGCGAACCACCAATTGTCTGCAATTATTTCGTTTCAAGATGTTTACCATTTCTAATTATTCGTGTCCATCGTTTGTCCAGCCAGTTCCACCACATTTCCGGGTATTGGTGCAGATAGGAATCGACACCCTCGGCCCATTTTTGTACTGCGGCCATGGCTTTTGTTTTCAGGTTGCCGCCCCGCGATAATTCAATCGGCTCATCGTAGTGAATGTGATATTGGCCCTCCCGCCAGTGCCAGGTTACCGGTACGACCGGTGCGCCGGTTCTCAACGACATGATAAATACACCCGTCGGGAAGTAGGCCGTACGACCGAATATGGTGACGGGAACGCCCTGGTGCGGTTTTCGTGGAGTGTCGGCGCATATAAAGAGCATTCTGCCTTCTTTAAGAACATCGAGTGCTATCTGAAGCCTCTGGGCCCTGGTTGATCCCTCGGATGGATAAATTAGCTCGCCGTCACCGGCATCTCCGAGAGCTTGAGTGATTTTCATTTTATGAGGGTCTTTATTTTGCCTTAAATAAATTGCACAGGGAATCCTCGGAGTCACAATGGGGGGATAAACTGGATATCCGCATATATGCGGTGCAATACAGACAAGGCCCTTGCCTTTCGCGTACGCCTGTTCCAGCAATTTAAATGAGTCATCGAAGGCAAATTTTTCAGAACAGCCGCTCTGAGGGAAACCCGCCCGAAGGACGTGAGCCAGCATAATGATTTGATCCACGACCCTTTCAAAGTGAGCATTGATTAAGTGTGGTTGATATACCCCCGCCAGTTTCATGTTCCGCTGAAGGCGATTACGCAAAGGGATGGTGGTTCTGGTTAGCCCGAGCAGGATTTTACGCAAACGCTCTACTCCGGCATAGTCGGATTTTAGAGCCATATCCTGCCCCCACCTCAGGAATCCATTAGTCAGTCTTTTTCGCAGGTTTCTTGTAAAAGTCATTTCTACCTATCCTATAATAGCGATACGTAGAAAGAACCGGTGGGCCACCCATTCCGGTTAAGGCCGGTTAAGCAGTAAAGCCCTCCCTGCTTCTTTCTTCTTGCTTATTTTATGTGCCTTTGGCTTTTTTGGCAAGTTCATTACAGCGTTTTCGCAGGGACTCTAAGGTTTTTTGGTATTTTTCATCTTTCGCTAAATTGATTGTTTCATCCGGGTCGAGATTAAGGTCGTACAGCTCTTCGTAATCGTAATCGGTGTAGCGAGCATACTTATAATCCTGCGTGCGGACGGCCACGGTTTTGGCAATGGTTTTATGCTCGAACGGATGCTCGTAGAAGAATTCGGTTCGCCATTCTGGCTTTTCGCCATTGAGCAGCGGCACGAGGCTGCGGCCCTGCATTTGTTCGGGTGGTTCTACTCCTGCCATCTCCAGAATCGTAGGGGCGATATCGACATTGAGGGCCACCTGATCAAGAGTCTGGCCGCGGAATTTATTTTCCGCCCTCGGATCATATACTACCAGTGGCACGCGGATCGATTCTTCGTGCGGGAACCACTTGCCCGCTAAGCCGTACTCGCCGAGATAGAAACCGTTGTCGCCGGTTAGTATCAGGATCGTATTACCGTCAAAATCGTGCTGCTTTAACTGCTCTCGAATCCTGCCGATGACGACATCGACGCCGAAGATAAGGCGATAGTAGCCCTTAACGGATTCCTGAAACTTCTCCGGCGTGGAAAAACGGATTTCCCAGCGTCTTCGGGCTTCGGATATCCGCAGGAATTCCGGCAGGGCTTCGAAGTAATGTGGATCGGCTTTCTCCGGTACCGGAATGATTGTATCTTTATATAAATCTTTGTAAGCACGGTCGTAAATAAACTGGCGCGGATCGCTGTCCTGAACGTGAGGCGCTTTGAAGCTTATCGAAAGACAGAACGGCTGGTCCTTCGAGCAGCCCTGCAAAAATTCAATCGCCTGCTCGCCCATTATCCGCGTCAGGTGTTTATAGTTGCCGTCGTCGTCTTTGTTTTCGTACCGGCCCTGGCCGGGGAAGCCCTTCCAATAGTCGTATTGATCAACCGGTAGGTCTCTCTTGGGCCCGACTCCATACTTGCCGATAAAGCCGGTTCGATATCCTGCCCCACGCAGAAGCATAGGATACGTCAGTGTCAGAGCATCCGGCTTAAAATGTGTTGCAAAGTTTGTGATTCCGTGCCGGCTTGTCCACTGGCCGGAGAAGATGCTCGCTCGGCTGGAGGCACAAATGGAGGTCGTGACGAAGGCATTTGTAAATCTTACGCCATCACTAGCCATCGCGTCCATATTCGGCGTCTGGATAATCGGATTGCCCGCACAGCTCATCGTGCCGGCCCGCTGGTCGTCTGTCAACAGAAAAATAATATTCGGCGGCTTCTTAGGCGCCGAACGCCCCATGATCCCATTTTGACAGCCTGCCAAAGATAATCCTGCTGCTATAGAGCTGCCGGCCGACAGCCTGAGAAAATCACGACGATTCAAATCCTTCATTTCGACCTCCATGTTGTTTTGTATATAGAATGTTGACTTCGATACTCTTTTATATTTACTATAGATATAAGGGCAAAGAAACGAGATATCAAGGAAGAAAGCTTGTGTGGCTCATAATGGTGTGAAAGGCATGGACATGAAGGAACACATAAAACCTGTACAAATCAAAGACAAGAAACCCAGCGGTAATTGGAAAGATTCGCATATGGTTCTCTTTTTTCTTCCTGTTTAACTTACTATTCTTTTTCCTTTGGGAGGAATATTTTATTTATCCGGCAGGTTCTGCCCCACAGCTACAATATTCTTTTATGTTTACTTATTATATCTCGTTGTAATAGTTTTCATTTTCTACTGTTTCATTTCAGGAATAATGAAACTGTCGAATCGGAGGATAAAACGGACGAGAACCAAAAAATTTCTAATTGCCGCTGAGACTGCTATCCCATTTGTCTTTATCGGATTACTCACTGTATTTATCTTCTTAGCGTTTACTAACAAAGAATTCATTGGGCCTCGTTTTCAACTATTCATGTATGGGATTAGAGATCGCGTCAAAAGCAAGGTTGATATTGAAGCTACCAGGATATGGCTGCAAACGCTTGGTGATGAAGATCATGATAGTGATGCCCGTTTTCCCAAAGATAAATGACCGGAGTCATTGAGAGGATTGAAACGCGCTGGAGCTTTACTTTCGACAGACGAGAATGGCAATGCCAAGGTCAGGTTAGGGTGGGGTTCTGGCATGCTGGGGCATTGGGGTGTGGAGATAGGAATGAAGGACATGAAAATTCCGCCGTCGGATTTCAGTATGTATGGAGAGATTATATTACCTGTTGAGCCCGGCTTGTATATCTGGTTATCAGAATACGTGTTGTTCACTACATCTTGTCTCTTAGCAAATCCGCGCACAGTTTCATCTTTTACTCCAGGATCTCTCTGTCCTGGCGCTCGGCGATTTTATTTTAGTCGAAGGTGCCAAACTACCGGCTGCCGGAGACGGAATTTTGTGCCGATTCAGCTTTCTTATTTTTCTCCGGGATGCTTTGTATCGTTCTGCCTGGAGAGCCGTTTGTCGATTCTTTATCAATTGGTGTCTGAGCGCTGAGTCGTTCCTCGGCGGCACGGAGGATTTCTCCTAACATCTGCGAGTAGGACAGTCCGGCTATTTTTGACATTTTTGCCAGGTGCCCGTCCCAGCACCAGCCGGGATTTGGATTGACCTCAAGGATTTTCGGATTACCCTGGGCGTCGATCCGCCAGTCGAACCGGCTGTAGTCTCTGCATTCGAGTCTCTCAAAGAGTTTCAGGCAGCACTCGATAACGACCTTTTCCACGTCGTCCGGCAGGTTTGCCGGGATTGACTTGATCTGCCAGTAGGGCGAGTCAGGCATCCACTTTGCTTCATAGCCGCACAGCCTCGGCAGCTCCGGTGGCAGGGCTGAATAATCCTCCTGAATGATAGGCAGCACCGTGTAAGATTCGGGCGGATTGCCGATTATACCAACGGTGAAGTCTTCGCCGGTTAGAAATTCTTCGACCAGGACCGGCTTTTCGTATCCGAACTTTTCCCTGATTTCGGAGATGGCGTTGACAAGCTGTTCGACGGAGTAGGCGACACTCCGCTGGGTGATGCCAAAGCTCGAATCGCCGAAGTTGGGCTTAACGATAACAGGGAATCCGATCGGCAGATCAAACGTGCTATCTTCGGCTTTGATAAAGAAGGCTTCCGGTACGGGAATGTCCATTTCCTTTGCGATTCCGCGTACGAGTGACTTGTCGTAGCAGAAGGCAAGGCACTGGGGGCCGCCGCCGGTATAGGGGATGTTGAGTGTTTCCAATAACGCCGGAACATGCAGCTCCTTGCGGGGATCATTGCTATAGCCCTCATCGCACAAGTTCATGACAAAATCCGTTTTCGTGCCGACCTTGACCAGGTCGTTGAAGAGCGTGTCGTGATTGTCAAGATAGGAATACTGATACCCATCCAGCTCGAGCAGAGCATCTTTAAGCTGGTCGATGGTGTAGAAGTCATCGTCGTCGAAAACGCGCAGGGGTTTCAGGGGATCAGGCTTGCGTGGATCGCCGAACAGGACAGTGACGTTCTTGAATTCTTTCTTTCGTTTTTTCTGTGTCCAGTCTTTGCGGACGACGGAGGTGACAATGATTCGCTTTTCCATCATCCCCAGGTCCTGATTACGCACCGAGTCGCTGGTAATCTGTCCGTGAATAGTGACATCCTGAAAGCCGGCTTTTTCGAGCAGTTCTGAAATGCTCTTTTTTGTGTAAAGCCGCTCGGCGTAAAACTGGTCGGCTACGACACCTTTTTCCACGTGCGTTACGACTTCCCGGGAGATCAACCGCTGCTTGTCCAGGGATAAAGACCTTTCCCTGCAGACGAAGAAATTCTTGTCTATCCATTCCCATGACCGGGGCTGAAATTTTCTCCTGAGGTATTCACCATCGGTGACATCGATGAGCAATTTTCCCCAGGGCTTGAGTACGCGGAAGACCTCTTTGATGACCCGCATATCGTCCTCGACCGTCTCGAAATAGCCGAAACTGTTGCCGAGAATCATGACCACGTCGAAGGTGTCGGTCGCATAACGCAGCTTCCTTGCATCGCCTTCTCTGAATTTTATGCTGAGACCTTCTTTCTTGGCCTGGGTTTTCCCCCTTTGAATCAGGTAGTGTGAACGGTCAACTCCTTCGGCATTGGTAAATCCACGCCTTGCCAGCTCAAGAGTTACCCTTCCCTGCCCGCAGCACAGGTCCAGAATCTTGTCTGTCGGAGCCATATTGAGGATTCCGCAAAACATATCCACTTCTTTACTGGTTAATTGCGGATCGTCGACGACGTCGCCGTCTGTTTTTAAATACGTTGCATTGAAAATCTGCCGCCACCACTCGGGATGCACATGCTCTTCGAGATTGGGTACCGGCCCGAGGGTCTTTTTCACCTCGGCAGTTGTTTTGGGCTTTTGTCCAGGTTTGTCAGTCGGTGCTTGCTCTTTTTCTTTCATTTTTCAATTCTCCCTTTTTTCGATCTGGTTCAAAAGATCTGGCCGCCATTTTTTTGTTCGTTCGAGGGCCTGTCGGCGTCGCCACTCGGCGATTTTGGCATGATCGCCACTTAAAAGAATTTCAGGAACTTTCATCCCGCGAAAGACTTCCGGCCTTGTATAGTGCGGGTATTCCAAAAGGCCTTCGCTAAATGAATCATTTTTTGCCGAATCTTCATCACCTAACACTCCGTCTAGCAGTCTAATGACTGCGTCGATTATAACCATAGCAGCCAATTCCCCGCCGCTTAGCACATAATCACCGATCGAGATTTGCTCGGCACCAAGGCCCGTGCGGATTCGCTCGTCGAATCCTTCGTATTTGCCTGCTATTAAAATAAGACGTTTTTCCGTGCTCAATTCTGAAGCCTTGGCCTGGTTGAACTTCTGCCCCTGCGGCGTCAGCAGGATTATGCGGCCTTTTTCGGGAGATAGTTTCTGGACGTACTCAAAGCAATCGAAAACGGGGCCGGGCATCATCACCATCCCGGGCCCGCCGCCATACGGTTTGTCATCGACCTTCCGGTAGCTGTCTGTGGAAAAATCCCTTATATCGCTAACAGCAATTTCGATAAGTCCGTTGTCCTGAGCCCTCTTGATTATCGAGCAACTCAAAGGCGATTCGAACATATCCGGAAAAAGCGTAAGAATATCTATCCTCATCGCTCTTGCCTGTCTATCAGCCTTAGGCCGATTCCTCTTTGGGTTTGTCCTCAGCTTTCTCTTCGGCAGCATTAGCCTCAGGTTCAACCTCGACCTCGGCTTTTTCTTCTACCGCTTCAGCTTCAGGTTTATCTTCCACCGGTTCGTCTTTAGCCTCGCTTTTCTCATCAGGTACATCGGCCTTAATTTCTTTTTCGGCCTTATCTTTTTTCTTAGGTTTGGCTTTTTCAGACTCGGATTCTGCTTCGATCTTCTCTTCCACTGCCTCGGCCTCTGTTTTAGCTTCTTCTGACTTGGCTTCTGCCTCGACTTCGGCTTCTTCAGGCTCAGTTTCAGCCTCGGTTTTCTTTTCTACTGCTTCAGCTTCCGGTTTTTCTTCTGCCTCCGCTTTGGCTTTGGCTTCTTCCTCGGCCTTTGCTTTCGCTTCGGCTTCTGTTTTGGCTTTGGCGTCGGCGTCCGCTCTTGCTATCGCTTCGGCGTCTGCTTTGGCGTCGGCTTCAGCCTTGGCTTTTTCCTTAGCTTCTTTAGCTTCGGCCTTGGCTTTTTCCTCGGCAGCCTTGGCATCGGCCTCGGCTTTGGCTTTTTCCTCTGCCGCCTCGGCTTGTTTTTTAGCAGCTATTTTCTCGGTCTTGTCGAACAGCTTACCCTTTGCCCTGGCGATGGCCTTGGCTTTTGTCCGGCGAGCTTCTTTTTGCTCTGCATATTTATGCTTAATCCCATGGCGCAACAGAAGTTGTGAGACGGCGTCGCTTGGTATCGCCCCTTTATCCAGCCAATACTCCATCCGCTCGCGGTTAAGCACAACCTGCTTTGAAGTATCTTTTTCAGTCGGATCATAATGCCCCAGCTTTTCAAGTATTCTACCGTCGCGAGGCGTGCGGGATTCGACCGCATTGATTCTAAAGAACGGCCGATGCCGTCTGCCCAATCTTGTCATTCTCAATTTAACTGCCATAGTTTTTTTCCTTTCTTAAATTTATAATCAATTTCCGTGACTTACACAATTACAGTCACGAAACACGTTTACAATGTAAAGCGTAACCATTCAGAAAGATCGCCAGGTTGGCCGGATCGACCTGAGCATCGGCGGCTAGTTTTGCTGTCTGTTCATCTGTTAGTGTATCAGCGTTTTCTTTTTCTGCCGGCGTCATGATAGCCACCGCCTTTTTCAACTGTTCAAGCTCTTCGGTGCTCGGCGAAACTAACATGGCCAGTTCACTGGCACCCTGTATATCCTCGAATTGCTCTCTTATCATTTTGCCGTAATCGCTGTCGGAAAACCGGCTGACCTTTTCGAGATACTGTTCTATCGAAATTTTGTTCATAATAGTTATTCTACTGCTACAAAAAAAATCCGGAGGATTAAATAATGACAACTTTTTAAAATTGCACAAATAGAATTTGAATTATCAATACTAAATTACAGACTTTACAGCAACGACAAGTAATTTTATCGTCTTTTCTTTATTTTCCCTCTGCGTTTTATAACTCTTTTTCGTTTCGAGCGCTGTTTGATTTTTCTGCCGCTTGACATCATCTGGCTCAGTGCGCCCATATTCAGGCCGCCCTTGAGCAGGTTCCCAAGTCCTCCAAGACCGCCGCCGCTGAGTGTTTTGAGCATGTCGCGGCTGCGTTTGAATGTCTTTACCAGGCTGGAAACGGACTGAACCTCAACGCCGGCACCGGCAGCAATACGCCTTCGTCTCGACGATTCGATCATGTCCGGATCGCGTCTTTCCTGGATTGTCATCGAATGTACTATAGCTTCCATCTGCGTAAATTCGGCGCCGTCTAAGTCAAGGTCTTTAAGCTGACTTCCCATTCCCGGCATCATTTTGAGCATATCCTTAATGCCGCCCATTTTCTTTACGGCCTGCATCTGTTTTAGAAAATCGTCGAAGCCGAAGCTGCCTTTTGCCATTTTCTTCTGCATCTTGATTGCTTCTTCGGCCTCGAAATGCTCCTGGGCCTTTTCGACGAGCGTTACGACATCTCCCATTCCCAGTATCCGGCTTGCCATCCGGTCGGGGTGGAATTCTTCGAGCTTATCGAGTTTTTCGCCGATACCTACAAATTTGATCGGCTTTCCGGTTACGGCTTTTACGCTGAGGGCCGCTCCACCGCGGGCGTCGCCGTCCAGTTTGGTTAAAATGACACCGTCCAGCTCAAGGCGTTCGTTGAATTCTTTTGCCGAATTGACGGCATCCTGGCCGGTCATAGCATCACAGATTAAGTAAATCTGCTGGGGTGTGACCGCTTTTGCGACGTCGGCAACCTCATCCATCATCTCCTGGTCGATGTGCAGCCGGCCGGCGGTATCAAGGACAACAACATCGTGGTCGTTCTCCTTCGCATATTTGATACCATTTTTTGCCACCTTTACAGCGTTTTTGCTCTCTTCGCTGTAAACATCAATACCTATTTGCTCGCCCAAAACTTTCAATTGCTCGATAGCCGCCGGTCTTTGCAGGTCAACAGCTACCAAAAGCGGTTTCTTGCCGTTTGCGAGGATGTACTTGGCGAGTTTTGCTGCGGTTGTGGTTTTACCACCACCCTGCAGACCGGCTAACATGATGATGGTCGGGCCCGGCGAAACGTAATAAATCCGGCTGTCAACCGGCCCCATCAGCTTGGTCAGTTCGTCGCTTACTATTTTGACCATTACCTGGCCTGGATGCAGACTCTTTATAACTTCGGCGCCAAGGGCAGCCTGAGTAACATCTTTGCAGAATTTTTTGACGACGTTGTAGTTGACGTCCGCTTCAAGCAGAGCTTTGCGCACTTCCCGCATGGCATCCGAGATGTTCGCCTCAGTAATTCTCCCCCGGCCGGAAAGCGACCGGAAAACCGAGTTAAATTTTTCAGTCAATGACTCAAACATAACAAAAAGTCTCGATATCTGGCCCGAGGTGCCCGATTCTAAAGCATCGATACTTAATCATTCTGATAAAACCAGTAGTATAAGGCCTCAGAGCAAATCCTGCAAGAGTAAAATCTATTGGAGAGGGTTTTACTCAAGCACCTATGCTTGTAGGTAATAAAGTGAAGAAATTATCAGATTTTAATGAATTGAATGCTGGAAACATATAAGCAATAGAAGTCAGTTGTTGGTATTACCACCAATGATATGGGGGCACTATGTAGCGGACAACCATATCATCAAATCGACGCCACTCGAGATGCCCATCAACAAAGAGGATGTTGGTGCCGACGGGTTTACCGCCACGGCCGATGTGGTTAGTGCGGTCGTAAATTTGCCAACGGCCCCATAAACCTCCAGCGACCTCTAAGAAGCTGGCCGTCTCGACGTCGGGGCCTGTGCTGAGGGTTGCATCAGTAATCAGTTCAGATGCTGCCGGTTGTTTACAGGTAAGAGTCTTTACCCACTGTTTTTCCGGTTCTCCCTCCGGCGGTTCAGGTCTTCCCTGTATCGTGTCCATCATCCAGAAATAACTAGTGACCCGATAAAGGCTACCACGTCCGGTTTTTGGTTCCACTACCCAGTCTGAGTCGTCACTTATGTCAGGATTCTGGCCGTACTGCCAGAAGATGGCCATTTCCGGATCTTTTGTCGGGTCCGCGGGGCAATAAAACGTGGTTCTGTCACCGCCAGTATCCATAATATAGTCGGTTGTGCTGTAAGCGATATCCCACAGCCAGTAGCCTCCCTGGTTGAGGGGCAGCTTGTTGTCGTTTTCCGAGCCGTACATATTAAAACTTATGCCGATTTGTTTTTGGTTGTTGGAGCAGACAATCTTCTTGCCCTGCTCTCTGACTTTCTGGAGTGCCGGCATCAGAATCGCCATTAATATCGCAATAATGGCAATCACTACTAATAACTCTATTAGTGTAAATCCTTGTCGTTTATACATAATCATAACCCTGCCTTTTTTACATGTCCGCTTAGAAACAATATATCAATATTAACCGTATTGCCGGCAAAAAGTCAATGAAAAAACGTAGTATTATATTCTTTCGCTCAACAAAAGCGTAGATAAACCTGTTGCAGCAGAATTTATGCTTAGTAAAATTACCCAAAACGGATTAATCCGATAGTTTGAGCAGACAAAGAAAGGGGATACCACATAATGAAATCGGGGATTAGAGCACATAAGGTTGTACTGTTTATCGTCCTTTTATTCATAGTCGGCTTCCAGATTACTGGACAGATATATGCCAGCGATTACGCAATTGGCGCCGATCTATCCTTCCTGAAGCAGGCAGAGGAGAGGGGCACAGTATTCAAGGACGATGGGCAGGCGAAGCCCGGGCTACAAATCTTCAAAGACCACGGATATAACTGGATCCGCCTGCGGTTGTTCCACACACCCACGCGGTTGCCTAATGACCTCGATTACACTATCGCCCTGGCCAGGGAAGCAAAGCAACTCGGTTTCAAATTCCTGTTGAATTATCACTACTCAGACACCTGGGCAGATCCGGGCAAACAATTTATCCCGAAGGCCTGGGAGGGCAAGCCGCACGATGAATTAGTGCAGGCAGTATTCGAATACACGCGGGATACAATCGTTGCTTTCCGAAAAGCCGACGTTTTGCCGGATATGGTTCAGCCCGGCAATGAAATCATCCACGGTATGCTCTGGCCGGATGGCAAGCTGCCGGATAATTGGGACAATTTCGCCGAGCTGATGAAGGCCGGCATCAAAGGCGTCGATGCCGGCCGAGGTAAAGCCCAACGCCCACGGATTATGGTTCATATCGATCGGGGCGGCGACAAAAAACGCACAAAGGCCTTCTTCGACAAGTGGCATTCGTATGGCATTGACTACGACGTCATCGGGCAATCCTATTATCCATGGTGGCACGGCTCGCTACTCGATCTTCGAGAGAACCTGATCTTCATGGCCAATACGTACAAGAAGGATATAATCCTTGTGGAAGTAGCATACAACTGGAGATCCGCCGAATACAAAGGCAAGCCGGCTCCATTCCCGGAGACACCCGAAGGGCAGCGGCAATTCCTCGACGAGGTGAATCGTCTTGTTCTTAGCACGCCCCACAACAGGGGCAAAGGCGTCTTCTGGTGGGAGCCTGCCGTTGCCGGAGGACTTCGACGCAGGGGAATGTTCGACAACGATAATAACGCCCTGCCTGTCATCACGGTCTTCGACCGGTTCACGAGAAGATAATTCAAGAAGGACAAATCCTCTGGATTACGCAATCTCATGGCATTAATTTCCTGTCGGTTTTAAGCTAAGTTCTATTATCACAGAATGTTATGAAGCCGTGATTCATAGGGCCGAATGAAATTGTTATTACTATTAAGATTTCCTGAGAAAAAGTTCGCAGGCCGGAGGGAATGAAAGTATAATATAACATGACTCGGGGTTGCGATGACAATCAGTACCCCGGATCAGATTTTCAGTAGCATCCGGCTTGTGTTTTATTATACAGAGTCGAATAGGAAGGTGTATGGATTATTTAAGGAGGAGTATCATGGAAAAAAGATTCATTCTCTTTGGGGGATTGGCCGTTATTTTAGTAATCGCATTTGTCGTGATCATTAGCAGTAAAGCCAACAAACTGCCAATAGCAGAACCTGTCAGTGTGACGACAAATGAAGACACGCAGGTGTCGATTACCTTAAAGGGCAGCGATCGTGATGAGGATCCACTTACATACAGTATTATCACAGAACCCAGTCACGGTCGTTGGACCGGAACGTTGCCCATCCTGAGTTATCGCCCCGAACGGGATTTTAATGGGCAGGACAGCTTTACGTTTAAAGTAAATGACGGCAAGGTTAACAGCGCTGCTGCAACTGTCTCAATTACTGTGACACCCGGCAACGATCCGCCAATAGCAAACGATGATGATACCACGGTACAGGAAGATGTTCCGATTGTAATGATTGATGTGCTGAAAAATGATACGGATCCAGACAATGATCGGCTGGTGGTTGTCAAGGCCTCCCAGGGCCGTCACGGTTCGGTCACGATAAACACCAACAGTACGCTAACATATGCACCCGATAGAGACTTCTCCGGAAATGATTCGTTCACCTACACCCTGAGCGATAGCAAAGACGGGATCGACACCGCTACAGTGAACGTGACAGTCAGTGCTGTCAACGATGCGCCGTCGATTACTTCGAAACCTGTCGAGACAGCAAGAGTCTGGGCCCCATACTCATACCAGGTTAAGGCCAAAGACCCGGATCCGGCAGACAAGCTGATTTATTCCCTTACCAAAAAGCCGGAAGGCATGACTATAGACGAGGCTACGGGATTGATCGAGTGGAAGCCGACGAGATCTCATGCCGGTGCTCATGATGTGACGGTCAGGGTCTCAGACAATTACAAAACTCGGGCCGTGGATACCCAATCGTTTACAATTACTGTCGCGTCGCTTGACTCGCCTTTGAAAGATACGCTAACCGTCACAGATTGCTTTAATTATAAAGGCAAAGAAAAAGCCTCGGCGAAAGACAGGATTCCCGTAATCCAGAGAAGTGACGACGACCGTCTGGAAACCGGGCCACAATCATACACATGCTATCGCTTTTCCAATCCTTCGATTCCGGAAGGTGCAGTCATTGTCTCGGTCGTTGTTTATATAGAGCATTTCGAGGATCCATCTTTTGAAAAAGGCAAACTGGCCTGGTCCGTCGGAACGGGCTGGCCCTCCAGACCGGAAGTTTGGGCGTCCATTGAGGCTCCTGTCCGGCTGGATGAGGGTGGTGAGGCGACCGATTCCTGGAACGTAACAAGTGCTGCAGATACGGCCGAAAAAGTCAATTCCTTTCAGGTCCAGGTTCAGAATAATGAAGCTGCTGGTCCGAGAAAGACATCGGTGGATTACATCTATGCCGTTGTTGAATGGTATTGATCTTAAAAATGCTCATTGCGGGAAAATTGCATTTGGCATTTACACAAAAATGGCGCATAATTTTTATAGAACAAGCATGCGGGGGAACAGGGCGACGGGGAGAAAAAAATTCGGTACGATTCATTTGCGTATTTTTCTCGCCGGATTGTTCTAACGCGGTATGGCATCATAATACTCCTTTCTTCAATGGGGGGCTGGTCATCAGGGTCAGCCCTCAGTTTTTGCGCTCATATCTTTCATTCTGATCCGGCAACCTCATCACAATCTTCGTTGTTCTTTCTTCAAGTTCAGCATGATTTCATTTGTCAAAACAGTACCGGAATCGGTACGAAAAAATTTCGTGTCGACGACCATTTAGATCACTGCCTTGGTCCTAAAAATATTCTGTTTTCGACATGCAAAGTACACATTTCGCAAAAACCTCCGCTTCTCCCAGTAACATCTGCCAAAAACTCTTGACTATGGGGGCGGACATATTGGAATGGGGGGTTCTCAATTTTTTCCCTCTTTGAGCACCCAGGTTGATTTTGGTTATGACTTAAAACAAATCGTCCGCTGTGGGTAGTCCATGGTAATAGTGACGTTTTTGTGATTAGATTTGGGGAGAAGGAAGATGAAATTAACAAGGATACCAATACTTTTCTCATTATTGTTTCTCCTTATGGTTCTGCCGGATACGGTAACCGCTTATACTGTTGACAGCGTGGAAGTTGTCAATACCGGCCTCGGTGCAAATGAACTTATAGGCGTATGGGGCGACGGTATTGACGGATCAGCAATAGGAGTTTACGCCGGTGTTTATAATCTCTACAAGACATCCGGCTCCGGCGAAGGAAAGCTCTGGGCCGATGGCCTGATAGGTGCTTATTGTGCAGAGTTGAGCGAACCGGCACCGATCGTCACCACAAAGTATAGCGTGACCTCGCTGGATGATGCTTTCGGCACCAAAAAGGCCGTCTACATCAGCGAGCTGTGGGGCAGATACTACGATTCGAGCTGGGCCGGCAACGGGCCGTTTAACTGGCAGCAGGATAGTGAGGCAGCGGCGTTTGCAACAGCACTATGGGAGATCATTTACGAAGATTCTCCGCTGAAGTGGGACGTCAAGGTGGATAGTACATGGGATGGCAGCGGTTTCCGTACCGACTTCGGCGGTGCGATGGTTGCCAATAAATACCTTTCCACTCTCGACGGGACCGGCCCGATGGCGGACCTGCGGGTCTTTTCCTACGGCGGAAACCAGGATTACATCGCACAGGTCCCGGAGCCGACAACAGTCGTTCTGCTTGGTCTGGGGAGTTTGGGCCTGCTTCGTAGGAAAAGAAAAGCAGCATAACTTTTAATGATTCTTGCAGGAGGGTGAGGGCGGAGACGATTGGCTATACGCCCGGCTCTGCCTCCCACCTCCTTTAGATCACATAGAAATTTTCGGAAGAAATTTAGATATTTATCGGTTTGTTTAGGAAAAGACACCAGTAACGAAATGCGTGCCGATTCGACATTCGGCAGAAAGGGGGAAGTTAATAAAGCACAGCAACTTTTGAATGAAGTGTAAAACATAAAACTAACCTTAATTTATTTGACTCTCAGGGCTGTGGGGCATTGACCTCGCGGCCCTTTTTTTCTGATCTGAAGACCCCAGCCGGAAATCGGCTTTGTTTTTTCAAACAGTTTTCTTTCAGACACAGATTTACTCTGATTAACGCTGATGTTTGCTGTTTGTCATTCCCGCTAAGGCGGGAATCCATGATCTGTTCTCTAATCCACTCAATTCTCTAATTAGCAAAGATTTTCCCTTTTACCTTTTTACTTTTTACTTGTTTTCGTCTATAATTAAACAGAGCAGATTTAGTACCTTTGAAGCGACAACATTGTAGTTTGTGCTTTCTTGTTTTATACTGAGAGGTTTGGATGTTACGTAGAAACCATTTAGATTTTAATAGATGACGCTGTCCCGAGTTTTAATTTTGCAGCTTTGTGGAAGGATGTGGAAATGGAAGGAAGTAAAAGATTATGAAAGTTAGGTTTTTTGCCGTCATCGTAGGCGCCGTTATTTTTGGTTTTGGATTGAATTATTTTTTCTTCGTCGGAAAGGCTGTAAGGGAATTTAAAAAAGAAAGGAAAGTCTTGATGACGCGTCTGTTGTGCGAAACAGATCATCAGGTTCTGTTGGAGGCTTGCAGGGAACTGTCAAGACGTGTGGAAGCTGGAGATTTAAAGAGCGGGAGATACAATATCCGTAATCATCTATATGAACAGGCATCGCGGTTTCCTCAGGTGATTCTGAATCTTCAACCGAGATATGTCTATATAGACGAAAATAATAATGGGAAAGTGTGGATACCAATATTCGGAGGATTTGACCATTTTGGAGTAACTGCTTATACTGACGATTACTTGGAATCTGGACCCAAACACAAGTATGGTGATAGAGAGCTTATTCCTGGTTTATGGTATTACGATGATGGATACATCGATGATCCGGAATATGACAAAAAGATCGATAAGCTGATAGAAAAACATAAGAAGAGCAGATAGGTGCACATCTTTTTTTGCGACTTAGGAAATACTCGTGATAGATCCTATTTCCCTCTGCATGTATAATTTGGAGCTGTGTTTTATGAAATTATCCTTAAGTCCAGGATGTAGGATGGGCAGGTCTCCTGCCCATGCGGTTTGGATCACGCCAAATTATCAGCATGGGCAAAAATTTGCCCATCCTACTCACTTTATACTGCTTTTGGTGTTTTTTCTTATGCTCTTGGCTTGGCCACAAGCTGTTTGTGAAGGTCGCACGCCGGCTGAGAAGGTATTGATATATCTTAAAGGTTTGGGAAACGGCCGCTATTTATTCGGACAGATGGCTACGTGGGTGCATAATGAGAATCCGGAGATGGACCATCCCACTAACTGGCTCAAGAAAGTATACGATCACACGGGAAAAATGCCCCGGTACGGATGTGTCACCTACGATTTTCATGACGATCCCTTCCCCGATTCGGATTGGAACAAGGGGGTGAAGGAAATGTGGGATCGCGGAATGATTGTAGGAGTATTTACGTTTTATGCCAATCCATCGGGAAGAGCATGGAACGGGCCGGTCGATATCGATCCGATATTCGAAGTCGGCGATAATCCGACTAAGCAGAACTTCTATCAACAGATGGACAGGATGGCCGGAAATCTGCAGTGGCTGAAGGAACATGGGATATCCGTTGTCTATACGCCCTTCGTGGAAAGTGACGACAAGAACAAGTGGCATGCGAAAGAGGGGCCTGAAAATATTATCAAGCTCTATCGGGTGGTTCACGACTACTTTACCAACGACAAGGGCCTTGACAATATCATCTGGGCCTATCATACCACTGCTAATCACGGTGCACTGGAGAAGTATTATCCGGGCGATGATTATGTGGATGTCCTGGGAAAATCGGCATACGGAACCGGGTTGAATTTTTCCGAGTATAACTGGGCGGTTGAAAAGAAAAAAAATGCCGGAAAGGTGATATGGTGGTCAGAATTAGGGATTCGCGGCCGGTCGGATCCGCCAAGAGATTGCTTAGATGTGGTTAAAAAACTGGAGAGCAATTATCCCGAACTGGCGGGATTTGTTTTCTGGAGTGACGATGGGCATTATAACGTGATCGGTAACGACAACGGACCTGAACTTATGGCGCATCCGAATATTATTACCCTGGAGGTAAAGTAGATATCTATGAAGAAAAGCAGTTTACTTTACGAGTTTACTCGAACGAATAAGGAGACGGCAATGAAGAAGTCCGTAGTATTGTTGTTTTGTCTTTTCAGCCTGACGGCCTGTGCCGAAAGTTACAACATCGACACCTATAGGTTGTTCGGCCCTGAGCACCCGGGGCAATACAAGCATCCGGCATCAATTACACAACTTGCTAACGGCGACCTTTATATTGCCTACTATGGCGGTTCGGGCGAATACGGCGACGACACTGCAGTGTACGGCTCGCGCCTCAAAGTGAGCGCTACCCAATGGACTGAACCTGAGATCATCGCCGATACTCCCGACCGGGGTGAAGGCAATCCCGTCGTCTGGCAGGCACCAGACGGCAAGGTGTGGCTTTTTTACGTGAACCGGTACGGCGAGACATGGTCCAACGCACGAGTAAAGGTGAAGGTTTCTGACGATGGCGCCCAGACATGGTCGGATTCGTTTATGCTCAACTTCGAAGAAGGAACCATGGTTCGAGGCCAGCCCATTGTGCTGAATAACGGCGACTACCTGCTGCCCATGTATTACGAGACAGGCGAAGACCGGGAGAAGACCGCATCCACAACCTGCTCCTACTTCATGCGTTACAATCCGAAGACAAGGGTATGGACCGAAACTAATCGCATTAAATCGCCCATGGGCAATCTGCAGGCCCAGGTTGTCCAGCTCAGCGACAAATATATTATTGCATATCTCCGCCGGGGCGGCGATTTTCTGCCTACCGACCACGGCTACATGCTGCGATCCGAATCCCAGGACGGCGGCTACACCTGGTCTGACGCGGTTGAGACGAAATTTCTCAATCCCAATTCCGCCATTGACTTTATCAAGTTAAAGAACGGGCATTTATTGCTGGTCTATAACGATAATATGAATGACCGCACTCCGCTGACAGTGGCTGTATCTACTGATGGCGATAAAACTTATCCGTATCGGCGTAACATTGCGGGCGGCGACAATACCTTCGCTTATCCCTATGCCATACAGAGTCGTGACGGCAAAATCCACATTATCTACACGACAAACAGCCGAACGACCATTATGCATGCCGTCTTTGACGAGCATGCCATCATCGGCTCACCGCCCGAACTATGAGCGTGATTGTGGTTCCCATTCTTTTGATGATTTCAGGAATTTGTGCTGGAGGACGAAGCCTACGGCGGTCGGTACCAAAATTAAAACGGGCAAAAACCATTTGATGGAGAACACTAGATCTTCAACCTTAGTGGAGGTTTTCGGATAAAGGTATAAAAGCGCCAAAGAACCGACAACTACCAGGCCGCTGCCCCAGAGGCTGGAAAAGAGTATTACGGCGGCTTTGAAAATAATAAAAGAAATCATTCCGCCTGCTATAATGCCGATGAGCCCTCCGGCCCAGATGTATTGTTCCGTCAGACCGCAGGCGTACCATATTCCCGATGTGAGTATTCCGCCCGCGGCGGCACCCAATAAACAAACTGCCCATCGCATCAGCGGCACAGACAGGACCGCCAATATTAACATACCTGTGATTCCCCCGGCGAACTGGTTGTTCAGGCCCACAATTTTCTCGGTGATAACCATGCCCATCATCAGACCCAGCAAAGCAAAATTAATGACGACCAGGACCTTGAATACCCGCCAGCCGTAGAACAGGCAAACTGCACCAAAAGAGATAAAAGTCAATGCTTCGACCAGGCTCAGGGAGGTGATTTGCTCCCAGAATAAATCCATCGGGATGACTGCTCCTTCAGTCCTTTCCGCAGTTGTCTGTGCAAGGATCGTAAAGTAACCCATTATTCGGCTCCTTGATCTTTCTTTTTGTTTTTACGCCGAACGCCAGTCATGTTCTACGATTTTTTCAGGCTCATTATTCTCGTTGGTTTTTCTTGTGCCGGGCTTTATTTTTGTTATCTTTTCCTTTTTGGATTTTCTGCAGAGCAGTAGCTGGACAATTGTTCCGAAAACAACCATCACAACAAAAACAGCAGTAAAAATTAACGGCTTGCCGCGAACGTAGCCGACAGGTTTGGTGCCTTTATATATCAGCATTAAAAATATACCGAAAAAAGCGGCCATCGTTCCGAGAACTGAAAAAAATAAACCTGATGTAAATCGCCATAAAAACACGCCGCAGATAAGTACTATCATCACTGGTGTTGCGATAATCGCCCACAGATATACCGGCATATTTATACCGGCCTTTCTTATTTTTCTGCCGGCATCCTGGCCGAACGTCTTTAACTCATCGATAAAGTCTTCGAATGCGACTATTGTAGTCTGTTCCGTTGCGTCACTCTGTACTTCGGTAACTTCTGCCTGTTCGAAGTAAGGCTCTGCTGCTACAGCGAAGGCGAACGCTGCTGCTAACGCCGCCGCCAGCAGCACTACAAGCAGCTTTTCGAGTATAAGGGTAGACAACATCAAGAGCGATCCCGTTAGTGAAGCGGAGAAGAGATTGCGGCCGACCACGTAAAGCCCGACTATACAACCGCCGAGCAGACCGGCTATAGCGATAAAGCCTTTTCTAAGTGCCAAGCCGCCGAGCCATATAGATAATCCCAGCAGAAGAAAAACCACTCCCGAGATGATCATAACCCGGGGAGCGAAACGCCCGGTCATCTGTTCAAAGTTTTGGAATATCTCAATCATAATGTTGCTACAAAAGGAATCAACTCCATCCTAATATTTAAGAAAAGTCAGTACCCATTCAACTTCCTGTTTCATTATAACCATTATCGGCCTATTTGTGAAATTTTCGTTAAGATAGTTAAGCAATGTGTTGATATCAGCCCAAAAACGACGGTTCTGGCCTGGATCATAAAAAATTATAAATGCCCGATAATCTTCTTGACTTTTACATTTGAGCATCATACATTTTTATCTGAGATAATTTTGCGAGTCTAGCAACGAGAGTGCATCTCTGATTCTGCTTAGATTTTTATTTTAGAGTTCCGGGTGTTATATGGCTCGGGAATAGCGAGAACGTGTAGTAGAAAATTTAAATGTATGAGAGACCTGCGCAGCGGAATTGATAGGCTCGATGTGTAATTAGGCGCACATTAATGAAAATCGCTGGAATAAACTTGGAGGTACTGTATGGAAAAATTCTATTACTTTTGATTCTTCGTTTTTTTTGCCATGTGTGTAAGTTGTTCGTTTTTGTTAAGGATATTTGGATTTCCTCACAGGGAGTGAAAACAATGAGCACCTGAGAAGTTTCAGCGATTTCGGTTGTCTTCCCGGTGGAAGCTCCGGTACATCACCATGATTTGGAGGATCAACTCAGGGCACTTAATTTTACCCACAGAGTGCTGCATAAGGAAGTGTTGGTCCGACACAGACCGATACGTACAAAATCAACGGATTCAATTGCCTCAATCCGTAGGATTGGGACCTGTTGTCACTCCATGGTGAGCCTAAACCGAATGGAGGTGGTGCATATAAGACGATCTTGATTCTAAGTTGCAATGTCTGTTCCTGTTTTACTTTATTATATAAGTTTTGTCGGAACATATCTTTGCTTCCAAAGAAAAGAAATTCAGAGGGAGGAAAATACGGAATGGTTCATGGCGAAGCCAAATATCAAAGGAGACTTTTAACATAGGAGAACAAAAATGAAAAGTAAACATATTGTTTCACTAATTGCTCTGGTATGTGTGGTTGGACTGGCAAATTGTGTACATGCCCAACCTATTGAGGAATGGTGTTTCATCGAGTTCCAGGGTCCGAACGCTCGGGTGGTTGGTGTTGGAGGCAGCGGTTTTGAAGGACGATGGGACTACTACGCGAATACTAACTGGTACAACCAATGGTTCTATGATCATCCGCTGGATTATACCAAACGCAAAGTGATTACTATTGACGGAATGATCACTACCACCAGTCAATATCCCGTGTTGGTCGAGATTGCAATCAACTGGAGCACGGATCTTTACCCGCCCAATCGCGACAAACCTCCTTTGCCGCCTTTGTCTCCGGAGGAAGAAGCTGATTGGATTGGCCGCAAGGTTATCTTCGAGGGTGAGGTACTCCCAGGCAAGACGCCGTTCGGAATCACGAACTACGTCCTTCCCGTCCCCTACAATCCCGAGTGGGTTTCTATGGATGTCAGGCCTGTCCACGCCGAAGATGATGGCCGGACCGAGGTCCGGGCAATCAGCTTTAAGCATGAATGTGTCAGGAAACTGCCCGGCCCATATATTGATATAAGCACTCTGGATGAATGGGATTTGCTGCTGAATCGCCCTGAAGGAGAGTATCCCCGTATCGACCCGGTGCCCGCCGGTGTTTTCGAAGAGATGGTTCAAAGCAGCGAAGAATGGCCCCCTGAGTACCAGGAAGCTTTCTTTGCCCAACCGGAACTGGATGTACGAGAGCACGAAGACAGCTCCGGCCGGGTGGAACCGGCACTGTATATGCGCTGGGGACCTGAGGGCGACAGAGTTCAGCCCGAGGTGTTTAATGCAGCAGCCTGGGACTATGTATATGACAGGCCATCGGACTTGAGCGGCGTTGAGCTCGAGTTCTCTATCCATGCTCCGAGAGAGTCCATACGAGTCTCGGTTAACCTTATCGATGCCGACGGCGACTGGCTTGAGTTCATATGGCATGTCGGCTTGCCCGGCGAGATTCCCGCTTGTCAGTGGACGATTGTAAAGATTGTCCCGTCCACCGGTTATTCGAATTACAAACTCTTGCTTCCGGCCTTTGAAGGTGGCTGGAGTGACGGGAAGGTTGACTTGACCAGGATAACAAATATCCGGTTCGACGAAAACGGTATCTGGAGCGATGAGTTCTCATTCCCGTTAGACGATGGATGGATGTGGAACGCCTGGAACCATATCACCGTTCAGCCGGTGCCGGTCGATCCCAATATTGACGGCCTGGTTGCATACTATGCATTCGAGAACAATGTGTTGGACAGTTCCGGGAACGGTCTCCATGGAACCATTATTGGCGATCCAGAATTCGTCGCTGGTGTTGAAGGCATGGCGTTGGATTTCAATGGTGATGATTACGTAGACTGCGGTACCAATGACGTACTCAACAACCTTAGCGATGCGATGACTGTCTCGACCTGGCTAAACATCAGGTCAGTCACCACTACGTGGATGGTTATGGTCAATAAGGGCGAAACTGCCTGGAGGGTTGGTGTTAATGGCGATACCACAGCCATTCACTATGGATTCACGGGTGGTGACAGGGGCTGGCAGCAAGCAAATACAGCAACTGAGCTGGTTTTGGGTGAATGGTATCATGTTGCTGCTACTTATGATACCAGTGTAGGTGCTCAGGTCTATCTCGACGGAATAATGGATGCTTCCAATCCCGATCCCGATGGAGTTGCTACAAATGAAATGCCCCTTCTACTAGGCGAGAATCCGGAAGCTACAGGGCGTTTCTTTGACGGTGTGCTTGACGAGGTCAAGATTTACAACAGAGCATTGTCTGCAGAAGAGATTAGTAACCTTGCTGCTTTGAGATAGAACTTATTGGACATCCAGGTTTTAAAAAGATGAAGCTATCTTAGATGTTCTGGCCTAGGAGTGTTGTGCTATTTACATGCCCACCGAATGGGAATGGCATTAGGTGTTGTATTGTTTCAGGGCTTATGCTGATTAGATTAGCATAGGCCCTGGTTTTTTTCTGGGAATGATTCGATATGTGGCATACGATACACGAGAACAATGCGGATGAGAGGAGTCGAACCTCCACGCCCCAAGGGGCACAGGCACCTGAAGCCTGCGCGTCTGCCAATTCCGCCACATCCGCGAAATCCATTTTTAGACAGAATAAGGCTTATAACGGCCACATGATAATGGTTTTTTTATAATCCAGTCAAGAATTTTTATCCAATTCTCCCCAATCAACGAACCGATTCTTTAACTGTTGAACGATAATTTTTAGAATGAAGATTAGGTCATTTAATTCATTATTCTTACGATTTATATATTTAATACATCTTAGAATGTCTAATTTCTCAGAAGTATTTTTGTTATTATCACACTAAAAGCGCAATTGTTGACATTGAACAACAATAATGTTTATGGAACGCAACACATGCTTAAATATTTCTTAATAATGTCGTTATATAAAGCAATAAAAAACAG
>WOR8_10007554_pt1 | contig 29159 bp, 29 predicted proteins | sample DeeMarSeWOR38_10_FD_19890 | JGI IMG/M metagenome (IMG submission 19890) | reverse complement strand
AGGGTAGCCAAGCCGTAGTAGGGCCGCGTCTCGCTTGGGGCACGGCGCTTCATCTCGTGCAACAGGGTGGTCAGAATGCGCGCACCGGAGCAACCGGTCGGGTGGCCCAGGGCAATCGCACCGCCGTTTACATTGGTGATTTCGTGGCGCATACCTAATTTGCGCATCACGCCCAGGCTCTGTGCGGCAAAGGCCTCGTTCAGCTCGATGAGTCCCACCTCGTCCAGACTGAGGTTCAGTCGCCGGAGGAGCTTCTGGGTGGCGGGCACCGGTCCGTAGCCCATCACGCCCGGGTCCACCCCGGCCACGGCCGAACCGACCCAGCGCGCCATCGATTTCAACCCCAGTTCCCTGGCTTTGTCAGCGCTCGTCAGCAGCAGCGCCGCGGCACCGTCGTTGATACCGCTGGAGTTGCCGGCCGTCACTGTGCCCCCCTGCCGGAAGGCCGGCTTCAAGCGGGCCAGTTGTTCTATGCTGGTGTCCAGTACATATTCGCCATTCTCGATCTTGTAGCGCGGGTGCTCGTCGGTATCTACGATTTTGGGCGGGCCTTTCCGCTGGGGTACCCCGATGGGTACGATTTCGTCCTTGAATAACCCCGCGTTAATAGCTGCCACTGCCCGCCGATGACTCTCCACGGCGAATACATCCTGCTCCTCGCGCGTGATGCCCATCTCCTCGGCGATGTTCTCGGCCGTCTCACCCAGGCTAATGATGGGATACATGGCGTCCATCTTGGGGTTGTTGTAACGCCAGCCAACGGTAGTGTCCCAGATTTGGGGATGGCCCACCGGCTGCGGGCGCTCCGGCTTGGGCAGCGACCAGGGAGCGCGGCTCATACACTCGACTCCCGCACCAATGAAAACCTCGGCCTCGCCGGCGATGATGGACTTGGCGGCCAGGTTTACCCCTTCCAGCCCCGAAGAGCAGTTGCGGTTCACGGTGATGCCGCTCACTTCGGGAGGGAAGCCAGCCAGCAGGGCCGACATGCGAGCCACGTCGCGGTTGTCCTCGCCGGCCTGGTTGCCGCAGCCGGCATACACGTCTTCAACCAGTGCTGGATCGACGCCGGTACGTTCCATCAGCGCCTTGAGAACCTCGGCCAGCAGGTCGTCAGGGCGCACACTCGACAACGCGCCGTTGTGTCTGCCGATGGGCGATCTGACGGCCTCAATGATGACTACTTCTTTCATAGGATTGAAATCCTCCATACATGGCAATAGGGGTAGTTTGCTTCGCGGTTTCGACCCCGGTGCCAGCCAAAGCCAAGGTGATAGCTAGTCCTGGCACCAGCGCCCTGGTTCTTGCTTGGTCATCCCGCCAGACGGGATCAAATCACCGCTGATAGGCAATTAGCTTTGCTCCAGATCGGCCGCGAATTGGGCCAAGCGCGAAGCTGCTTCGCGCAACCGGGGGTGGTGATTCTCAATGAAACGGTCGGGGTCGGGGTCCTCTTTGAATGCTTCAACCAAGGCGCCAGCCTTTTCGTCAGTGCCGGCATCCAAGTAGCTTGACGAAAGACGGAGGCATAGCTCTTCAGACGAACAGCCAAAGGCCGAGCCTGGCAGCGTGGCCAGTTCATAGTTCTCCAGCAAATACGTGGCCAGATCATCGCATGTATGTACCCCCCGCGCGCCTAGCTGTTCTTTCCATCTACTAAAGGAGGGGAAGACGTAAAATGCCCCGCTGGGCTCAACGCAAGGGATGCCCGCCTCGACTAAGCTGTCGTAAAGGTAACGGGTGCGAACGCCGTGCATGCACGTGCACTGGTGTATGTATGCATCCACGTCGGCGTCATTGCTGTAGGCGACCAAGGCTGCATATTGCACCGGTGCGGTCACGCAAGACCAGATAGAACCAGCAATGTTTTGCAGCGCCCGGCGCAGGGCCTCTCCCGTGCGGCCAGCCGGTAAGATCGCCACGCCAAATCGCCATCCGCCCAGCGACAGATGCTTACTCAATCCGCCCAGCACCACCGTCCCTTCAGGGTAGTAATGGGCGACGGACACGTGGGGAATTCGGCCGTGGGCGACGAGGGCGTAAATCTCGTCGCTCAGAACCATCAGTTGCTCCTCACGGGCAAAGTCAGCCAGCGCCTTTACTTTGTCGGGGGGCAGCATGGTCCCAGTGGGATTGTGGGGGCTGTTGACGACGAGGACTTCCGGATTGCCCCACTCTTCCTTGTCCTCCTCCATTTTCTGCCGGAGGAGGTCAACTTCAAGGTGAAACTTGTCCGCAGGTTGCGTGGGCACCCACAGGACCGGCTTACCCAGCAAATGTGCTTGAGGACCGTAGGTGACCCACGACGGCTGCTGCAGAATGACTTCTTCTCCCAGGGACAGCAGAAGGCCGTACAGCAGCGATTTGCTGCCAGGGCCGGTCACTACCTGGTCACGGGAGATAGGCACCTGAAATTTGCGATGGTAGAATTCAGCGATCGTCTCCCGCAACTCTCGAATCCCCAGAGCGGGGAGATAGCTGCGCTGGTGCACATTGTTGCGCAACGCCTCGGCGATTTTTGGGTGGACCGGGAAGCGAGACTCGCCGAAGCCCAGGTGATAAACATCACGGCCCGAGTCCCATAACTCACGCACCCGCTCGTTCAGCGATAGGGTGGCCGACACTTTCAATCCCCGCAAACCGGCTCTCGAAAAACGGAATGGTCTGAATCGACAATCCCCGCAAACCGGCTCTCGAAAAACGGAATGGTCTGAATCGATCAGCCATGGCTGTGCCTCATCAAGTGTCTAAAGGTAAGACCTCGCAGATCCAGAGCGGCATAACTCTATGTTTCAAGATGATTATATCTTGAACAGCGTTGTCATACGAAAATCCGCTATGAGGCGACCTACGAGGTCCAACAGTTGAATTCACTTAACGATATTAAGTTAGATGTTAGGAGCGGGCCTAATTACATTTTCCTATTGTACATGCTCCTAATCTCTGGGCAAATCCTTAGCTTAAGCCCAGAAGGCTTTCTTCAAATCTTGGGGATCGGTAAACTCTTCCACCGGCCCTTCGAACTTGTTGCGCCCCAATTCTAATACGTAAACGTAGTCAGCGATCTTGAGAGCCTGGCGGATTTCTTGGTCGACCAGAATGATGGTCATCCCGTCTTGGTCGCGCAGGTTCACCAGCATCTGGTACACCTCTTCTGAGAGCATTTTGGCCAGGCCGGCAGTGGGCTCGTCTACTAGGATCACTTTGGGATCGGTCATTAAGGTGCGGCCCAGTTCGAGCATGCGCTGCATGCCACCCGAGAGCTCTCCGGCCTGGGAACGACGTCGGTCACTCAAGGCGGGGAAACGTTCGTAATTCTCTTCCATCTTACGACGGATGCGCGTCTTGTTGCGGCGGAAGGTCCACGCGCCCAAAATCCCCATGTCAATCCGCTTGTGGGTAGGAACGCCCCTCACGTTCTTGCCTTCCAACAGGATCTCACCTGCATTTGGCTTTAGAAACCCGTAGATGGCCTTGAGCATAGTGGATTTGCCCACCCCGTTGGCACCAAGGACAGTGGTGATCTTTCCCCCCTCCGCCGTGATCGAAACGCCCTGAAGGATGTTCAGATCACGGTAATAGCCTACGTAGAGATCTTTTACCTCAAGCATCTTCTCTCTTGTCTCTTCCCAGATAAGTCTCAGTCATAGCCGGGCTGGCCGCCTCTTCCTCTTCGCCTAGATAGGCTTCGACGACGGCCGGATCGTGGCGCACCACCTCCGGGTCGCCGTCGGCGATGAGCTCCCCAAAGTTTAGCACCAGTAGCCGCTGGCTGAGGGTGAAGATAGTGTCCATATCGTGACTGATGATGATGAATGCCTTGCCTTGGGCATTGACGGTAGTTATGTACTCATAGATTCTTTCCATCAGCTTGGGGTGAACTCCGGCGAAGGGTTCATCCAATATGATAATGTCTGGATCCAGCATTAGCAGGCGCCCCAGTTCCAGCAGCTTTTGCTGGCCGCCCGACAGGCTGCGACCGTAATCGTTGACCAGGTGCTCAAAAGTGAGGAATTCCAGGACCTCCCAAGCCTTCTTTTCCAGGCTTCTACGGCTGGCAGTGGCGTGCAGAGCCATAGCCGGTACCAGCAGATTCTCTAACACGGTCATGCGGCGGAAGGCGCGCGTAACCTGGAAGGTACGTCCCAGGCCAGCTCGCGCCACGTGGTAGGGAGGCATCGTGTCGATACGCTGGCCATTTAGATATACGGTGCCGCTGGAAGCTTTGATAACGCCGTCGAGGATGTTGGTGAGGGTAGTCTTGCCGGCGCCGTTCGGCCCAATCAGCCCAACCAGCTCAGGCCCACGAACCTGAAACGTGACGCCGTTGAGGGCCTGAAGCCCTCCGAAGTTCTTCTTGATGTCGTTGACGTTGAGCTCAATCATCCCTGTCCCTCTACTGTTCCCTCTACGGCACTTTCTGTGACCACGACTCGCTTGGCCACGGTCTCTTGGGTGATGCCGCCGCGAGTAAGCCGTTGGATAATTGGATAAATCAAACCGTTGTTCCAGAAGCGCAACGTCAGCATCAACAGCAGGCCGAAGAAGACCAGCCGCCAGGTGGTCATATCAATCTCGAGGGGGCCAATGTTGAAACTGGTACGCATAAACTCCAGGGCGAACTCGATGATAATGGCGCCGATCGCCGCGCCGATCAGAGTTTCGAGTCCGCCGATTACGGCCATGGCAATCACCAGGCTCATCTGCAAGATCAGAAGGATGTTAGGCGTGATGACGCCGATGTAATGAGCAAACACGGCACCAGCGGCCGCCGCGATCATGGCGGTGATAGCAAAGACTAACACCTTGTAACGTACAATATGGACCCCCAGCGCAGCGGCTGCCTCCTCATCCTCGCGGATGGCGCGGATGAAGAGGCCAAAGCGCGAACCTGCCAGCCAGTACATGAACGCCATGGCGCCCAGGAACAACGCCAACATCACATAGTAGGGTGGGATTTTGTTAGTAGGGCTGAAGTACAACCCGAGCAGGTGGATGCCATTTGGGAAGAGGGGCGCGAGCTCCAGACCATTTGGCCCACCGGTCACTTCTATCTCGGCGTTGAGGGTGATGCGCACAATCTCCGAGAAGCCGATGGTGAACAAGGCCAGGTAGGTGCGTCGCAAACGCAGGACCAGTACGCCGATCAAGAGGCCAAAGATGCCCCCCATGATGACGCCCAAGACGATCCCGGGTGGGGCTGGCGGTCGGTAGATCAAGGTGCCGGCTGGCATGCTCGCCTTGCCGAGTTCCAGGCAGCTCGCGCCGAAGACCAGCCACATTTTAGCCAGGGATAATTCAAAACAGGTTCCCGTGGGGGCGTTGGTCAGATGCACGTACTTGCCAAAGAGACCGGCGGCGTAGGCGCCGATGGCCATAAAAGCCATGTGAGCAAACGAGAACTGGCCAGCGTAACCAGCCAGCAGCGACCAACTCGAGGCCAGGATAGCGTAGAAAAAGGCGACGATGGCAATGTGCATGAAGTAGGGGGATGTTTCTAGTCCCGCAGGAGCGGCGACCAACAGCAAGACGACTACGGCAATCAGGCCCCACAGCCACTTACGCTTCATAGCTCCCTCCCAAAAAGCCCAGTTGGTTTGAGCAGGAGCACCAGCGTCAGGATGATCATACCGTAAGCCGGGATGTAGGATGCCGCCCGCTGCGGATCTGGGACGCAGCCAGCGCCGAGGGCCTCCACAATACCTAGAATCAGCCCACCGATGAACGCACCAGGCAGAGAGCCCATCCCGCCCAGCACGATGATGACGAATGAACGCGCCGAAGCAGGAACGCCCACCCAAGGCACCCAAGAAAAGACCTGCACCAGCGAAGCGCCGGCCAGTCCAGCCAACGTCGCCCCCAAGGCAAAAGCCAGGGTGTTCATGGTGTCGGGGTTGATGCCGGCCACCGCCGCCGCCTGCCGGTCCTGGCTAACGGCGCGCAGCGCCTTGCCAATCCATGTGCGATACAAAAACCACATCAATAATCCCAACAGGATCAAAGCCATGGCTGCCGCCGTAAATCGGGGGGTGGAGATAGAAATCGTCCCGAACAGGGTGATGCTGCTAGACGTCATGTCCATCAGCCACGGGTCCGCAGCCGAAGGCAGGCTGATCGTCGGGTATTCAAAGAAGCGTGGAGCCTTTTTGGGGTTGGCACCGACTAAAGCCAATGTGAGATATTGCAGGAAAAAGGCCAGACCAAAGGTAACCAGGATAGCGTATTCGCCCGGGCGTTCTACCTGGCCGGTGTTCATCGCTCGCAGGAAAAAGCGCTCGAAGATGAAGCCGATCATGAACGTCAGCACGGCAGCGCCCAGCACGCCCACCAGCGGGTGCAGGCCAGGGAACCAGACGACGGTGAGATAGTAGACGGCCATGCCACCCAGCATGTAGAATTCACCGTGGGCGAAACTTACCACACTCAGAATGGAGAAGATAAGTGTCAGACCCAACGCCATCAGACCATAGATAGTACCGATGACCAACCCATTGACGAGCTGGGTAGCGACAAAACCCCCGTTGGTAACGCACAGATTGTCAGGATCGGCAGCGGCGAAGGCAACGATGAAGATAACCGCAATTGCCGCGCCCGGTATAACAACCCACCTCCAGTTCAGCTTGGGTGTGAAGTACCAAAGCGGAATCAGCGTGAGCGGTCCGCCAGCCGCCCCCATCGCTGCTCCGGCCAGGCTGGCCTGAGATACATCCAAATCCTTTCGGCTATAAATGCGGGGGGTAACGATTGTACCAACGCTCCCCCAACCGATGATCCATAGCAGCGCGAGGACAAAATAGAAAGGAGATTCCATTGCGTACCCTCAGTAGGAAGGCAAAGGCAAAAGAAGAGAGTAGAGGCAGCCCCCAACCTCTGAGAGCTGCCTCTACCCATTAGATGCTTACTGGCCCGCTACTATCACTGGAGCTGTCTCGTAGGCGGGAGGGTAGACAACCGGGACATCCGCCGAATCCTGGCCCGCTTCCTGGTACTGAACCAGGGTAATGGCTGGGTCAGGGAACTGATGCCACCATTTGGCTGCCACACCTTCAGGGATGGGATTGTGGTTGCCGTAGGTGAAGGTAATAGTGCCCAACGCGCCGTCGTAGGAGATGTTCTCCAGGGCGCTGATGATGGCATCACCATCAGTGGAGCCGGCTTCGTTGATGGCTTGGGCCATCAACTTCAGGGAATCGTAGGCCTCCATGGCATAAGACTCGGCCTCTGCTTTGCCCGTCTTCGCGGTGTATTTGTCGATGAAGGCCACGGTCTCAGGCGTGTACAGCGCCTTGGGCAGGCCCACGCGGGTGTATATGCACAGGTTGCCATCCGGCACGTTGGCCCAGAAGGCCTCGCTGTCACCGGCCACCTGGTTGCAGATCATGGGTAGGTCCTGTGGACCGATGCCGCCCTCGGCTGCCTGCTGCTCGAAGTTGTAAGAGGTCTCACCGGTCACCGACACGAAGATGAGCTCGGGGTTCTCGGCCTTGATGCGCTCGACGATGCCCGAGAAGTCCTGGGTGCCGATGTCGGCTGAGAACGTCACAGCTTCGATTCCCTTTGCGGCCGCCAATTCAGTGACCTGCTCGGCCTGATCGATCCCATAGCTGGTGTTCTCAGTCATGATCACAATCTTCTTGACACCCAGCGACTCCATAAAGTTGACGTAGGTGTCCGCCGTCAAGGATGACATAGGCGCAATGCGGAAGACTTGCGGGTACTGGGACTCGGTGATGGCATCACTCCAGGTCTCAGCAAACACAACTGGCAGGTTGTTTGCATTGGCCACTTCCATTTCCGTCATGGCCACGGCGCTGTGATACTCACCCACCACGCCAGCGACACCTTCCTGGCTGATCAGACGCTCCATGGCCGCGGTGCCGCGCTCAGGCAGACCCTCAGTGTCCACGAGGACTAGCTCGGCCGTCTTGCCAAGCACGCCACCAGCCTCATTGATCTCTTCCAGCGCGATCTCAAAGGCGGCCTTCATGGTTGTGCCACCCGTCACCGAGCCGGGCGCCGACAGCGGGGCCACGGCACCGATCTTAACTGTATCGCCGGTTCCACCAACTGAAGCGGTTTGCCCAGCGAAGTAGGCCTCTGCCTCCTCCGCGCTGGGGATGTAGATCTTCCAGCCCACCTCAATCAGGTCCGAGTTGGTGATCTTGGCGTAACTGCTGTCCTCGGCATTCATCTGGTTCGTGTAATAGGTGATTGCCGGATAGGCCAGCACATCGCCCAGGAATTTGTCTGCCAGCTTACTTAGCCAGTCGTCGGCGACGACGACATAGTCCTGGCCGCCATCCTGCGGCGGGGGAGCGGCGGCTACCACCGGCACTGCCACCAGCAGCATCGCCACAACTAAGAACAGATTCAGTAGCTTTTTCTTCATTTGTGACACTCCTCCTCAAGAAATAATGTTTTGGTTCGACCAATCAGGTGCATGTTGACTCAATAATCTTGCTGGGCATCCCCCCTTTCTGATGTATAGCTAGCACTACTTGGCACACCGAAAACCAATGTCGTCATTGGCAGTGATTTTCGGGTCACCACCGTTGCGATTGGTGCTCAGGACGAATTCAGCTTCGTCAAACCAACCACCGCCCCGAATACCACGAAAATCGGGACTGTAATGGCTATCCTTCGGTTTCAGCATTTTCCGGGGTCCTGGTGTGGGTGGCGGAGAAGGGGTGTTAGGCGGGCGAATCTGGATGATGGTAGAAGTCGGGAGCAGGGTCGCAGTCACCTGGGCTGCGACTTGTTCGCCACTTTTAGGTGGGCTGGCGGGTTGCGCGGCGGTTGTTGGTTCTCCCACTTGTTCGACCACGTCGCCGCATGCAAATAGCATAAATGAACCCGCAGCTAACGTAGCATCTAACACCCGTGCGGGGTGTCGTGGGTCAGACATCCTCCCCTCCCGGTATGCGATTTTCCGACCGTGATGTAAGATTGAATGGCGGACAGCTTGCAATGGTGCCCTGGCACCCCAAGGGGACAGAACACAAGAGGAGTTTGACAAAAAGCTATCGCTGGGCTCTGGCGATTCTAAAACACGCCAATGTATAAAACGTGACGACTAGCCTTCTCTGCCAAACTACAACAATGTTAGCATAACCGACTAGAAAAGTCAATGCCAATTTTGAGCCAGGACAAGACGATTAGGTTTACTCCTTTTTCTTAGCCTGGCTTTGCAGGGCATAGGCATTGGCGATCGCCTGCTTCTCTTCGTCCGTGAGATGGTGCTCAGCCTCCCACTTCTTTAGTGGTTTGGCGTAGACACGTGTCACGTCGCGCATGTGCAGGCTGGAGACGACCACGCCGTTGCCGTAGCCATCCACCAAGGCCAGTGCAAAGGATTGGTCACCCCCCACATCGTTAAAGGGGTTAAAGCGAAGTACTCCTAGCCACTGCAAGCTTCGTCGAGAGGCCAAATCGGTCTGGTGGGCTAATGCCTCCAGGTCCTCCAGTCTCTGTATTGTGGCGCGTACCTCGGCAATATGACCGTGCAATATCTGTTCAAGGTCTCCGCCGCTGGTGCCGGCCACCAGTGCCTTATACTCTGCGTTGACTTGTCTCAACCGCGTATGCAACCAGCCAGCCCAGGCCAGCGCAGCACCCGCGATGATTGATGTCATCAGCCATAGCCAACTGATGTTACTCATCACAAATTGGTTGAGGGCCATGGGCAGCCTCCTTGCTTTGTGTGGGTTTCCAGTCCGTCAGTACTGGCAGGCATTTGTTTATCCGATATGATGACGGTCACCGCGCACCGGGGAGTTGTCCCAACAGCGGTGTGATAGATTTCTCTTCATAGACCAGTCGAATGACCTCGGCCAGCACCGGCGCGATGGATACCACCTCGATCTTTGGATGTCTCTTTTCCGGTGGCAGATAGATGGTATTGCTCACGACCAATCTCTTAATGTACGGGGCATCCAGTTTCTTGAGCGAGTCACCCACCAGAAGTGGATGAGTGATAGCCACACAGATCTCTGGCCGTGCGCCAGCATCGAGGAGAACGGGGAACGAGTCAAGCACGCTGCCACCGGCAATCACGTCGTCAATGACAATGGGTATCCGATCCGTTATGTCACCTACTACGTGAGTGACTTCCGCAGATCTGAAGCTGGCCCGCCGCTTGTGCATCATCACCATAGGAATGTCCAAAATGCTGGAGACCCGGCTGGCCAATTTGGCCCGTCCCGTGTCGGGCGATACGATGACGGCCTTTTCTGCCAAGCCCTCACCCCGAAAGTATTCGGCAAAGGTAGGAAAGGCGCTTAACGGGTCGACCGGGATGTCAAAAAAGCCCTGGATGGCTGCGGCGTGCACGTCAAAGTACATCACCCGGCTAGCACCTACCATCTCAATGCCCGAGGCGACGACCTTGGCGCTGATCGCCTCACGACCTTTTGCCATGCGCTCCTGCCGTCCATACGGAAAGTACGGCACCACAGCCGTGATGCTGGCTGCCGACGCCCGGCGGAAGGCGTCGATGAGCAGAAGCAATTCCATAAAGTTTTCGTTGACTGGCGTGGCACAGGGTTGGATGATAAAGACATCCTCACCACGCACTGGTTCGTGGATCTGGACATGTATCTCACTGTCGGGCAGGTGGGTGACGGTCAGGTCACCCAGCGTGCTGCCCAGGATCTGTACGACTTCCTCGGCCAGTGGGCGATTGGCGTCGCCACTGAAGACTCGCAAAGGGTGATACTTCGCCATATAAGACCTTCCTTATATTTTATACCCCTAACAAGATCATGCCACCCATCACTAGGGCGATCCCAGCCAGACGCCGCGGCGGCAGCGCCTCTCCGAATATCAGCCAGCCAGCTAGGGTCAGTAATACAGCGGCAATCCCTACCCACAGGGCAAAGATGACGGCTAGTTCTGCGCGCCTGAGCAGAATAGCAAAAATGACCAGTGCCAGACCGTAGACGACTAATCCGATGCCAAATCCAAGCCAGCGGTTGGTCTCGGCCCACCATTTGAGCGCAATGTCACCGCCCAGCTCCAGGCAGGTAGCGATCAGGAGCAATCCCCAGAGTGTCCAGTCGATGGAATGTGTCAATGTTTCATCTCCGTGATCGATTCTGAGAAGATTTGACCGCAAACGAGGTTGAGCAGTTTCTTTCTGACTATCCTTGCTCCAAAGAAGACAGGCTGTCATAGGGGGGTGCACTGACGTCCACATTATACCACAGGCAGGCAAGCAGGGCCACAAGGAATTCAAATAGTGTTTTAGCGATCATGTCCAGAATCATTTTTGGTCGTCGACCATCCTCACCTTTCAGGTTTTCGGTAGAATTTGCCCTCCCCCAACGGCTTTGCTATAATACCAGCCGAACCAGGGGGTTGATATCGAAGTGCAGCGCCGGCCGAACGGGCGTGGGGGAACCTCGCCGGCATGGTCGGCGTTTTTACAAATATAGGGGGTGTGGTAGGTGAGTAGTGTCCTCGTCCTAAACGCAACCTATGAACCACTGAGTGTTGTATCGGTGCGTCGGGCGGTTGTGTTGCTGCTTAAGGAAAAAGCCGAGATAGTGGAGGCGGCCGAGGCGGTGGTGCGTTCAGAGCATGTCACCATTCCGACGCCGCTGGTCATCCGTCTGGTTTATTATGTGCGCATTCCCTATCGTGTGTCTATCCCACTAACACGTCGAACCGTGTTGGCCCGCGATCATTATACCTGCCAGTATTGCGGAAGCCAACCTTCTCGCAAAGACCTGACTGTTGATCATATCTTGCCTCGTTCACGGGGCGGGCACACCACCTGGGAGAACGTGGTTGCTGCGTGCCAGCGCTGCAATGGGCGCAAAGGGAGCCGGACGCCCGAAGAGGCAAAAATGAAGCTACTATCCAGCCCAGCTCAGCCCCGCTATGTGGCCTTGGCAATGGTCGAAAGCTCCGTTACCCGCCACATATGGCGTAAGTACATCTGATGGAGGTAATTTCTTTGACACCTGCGCTAAAGCGGGATATACTGGACGCACATCAAACTCAGTTCTTGGAGGCAAAATATCGCGATGGATGCTGCTGAGATTTTTGCTCAGATGCCTGAAGCGTTTCTGGCTGAAAAAGCGGGCGATTTGCGTGCCACGTTTCAGTTCAACCTATCTGGTGAAGGAGGCGGCGAGTGGGCGGTGACCGTGGCTGATGGGGCCTGTGACGTTGTTGAGGGCCACGCAGACAAACCCGATGTCTCCGTCAACATGGCTGCTGACGATTTTGTGAAGATGACGGAAGGGGAATTGCAGCCGATAGTTGCCTTTATGCAAGGCAAAATCAGGCTGCAAGGCGATATGAATCTTGCACTGAAGGTTCAGGAGTTATTTGCCAGATGATCTGTTGAACGCTCGTGGTCTGCCACCCGTTCGTCCATCGGATTATGGCCTGCTGTTCTTCAACAAACCAAAGAGGCTTCCTCATTGCAATGAGGAAGCCTCTTGAGTTTACTATCGTCGCTCAGCGGTTGGCTTGCGCGCACTGAACGCAAAGTGTCGTGTGCGGCAAGATCTCCAAACGATCGGGGTCAATTGGCTGACCACAGACTTCACAAAGACCATAGTCTCCCTCGTCCAACCGATGCAGTGCGAGCTTGATCGATTGGATTTTGGCTTCAGCCGACTCACGCAAGGCCAAGTTCATCTCCCATTCGTAGACGGTGGATGCACCCTGGCCTAAACCGAAATCGCCTTTGTCTTCCAACTTTTGATTTATGAGAGCTAATTCTTCCTGGGCACGGGCTAATTCTTGTTCTAGTTTTGCCCGTTCCGAGGTGCTGTCCAGTACAATTCTGTTGTCGCCCGGTCGTCCTGTACCCATCGCTCACAATCCTTCCTTTCTGACCGGGCCTGTGCGCCATCCCGGTCACCGATGGTTGGACCGGATCAGGCGACAGGCTCCTCGGCTAGTGTTTCAGGTTGGTGCTCACTGTCGGCAGAGGCGTCGGTTGGTAACTCGTCTGTGTCTCCGTCGCCGGCCAGGAGCGAGGTATCGCCTCCTATATCTTCTACTGCTTTCTCTGTTTCAGGTTCGGGCTCCGGTGCTGTAGCCTCTTGGGACGCACTCTCCGCTATCACGCTAGTTTCCATCACATCTGCTGCGGAAGGCTCAGAGCCGGCCGATAAAGGCTCCGTATCAGTTTGAGACTGAGATGATGCCTGTTGCTCGGCGCGCCAAGTGTCCTGCTCATCGAGGGGCACGCGCTTCAAGCTCAAACCAATCCGTTGGCGTTCGGGCTCAATTTTTATAATCTCTAACAGATACTCTTCCCCACGTTTCACTACGTCGCTGGGATGATTGATCTCTGTATCGGAAAGCTCCGAGATGTGAATCAACCCCTCTATGCCGTCTTCCAGATGAGCAAAAGCGCCGAAATCCGTGATATTTGTGATCTTGCCGACCACACGTTGATCGATGACATATTTGGTGTCTACTAGACTCCAGGGGTCGGGCTGCAAGCGACGCAAGCTCAGGCCAATTCTGCTGTTGGCACGATCGAGCTTTACGATGTAAACGTCCACCTCGTCACCGACCTGGACGACCTCGCGCGGGTGTCTGACACGATGCCACGAGAGTTCAGTCAACCAGGCTGTCCATTACCTCGCGTCGCCTGCGCTCGCGCCATTCAGACTGAGCCGCTTGTTCCGACACGATCAATCGTTTGCGCCTTCGGTCAACTTCAATGATCTGCCCGACAATATCGCGTCCAACTTGTTGGGACAAGCGCTCAATTCGTTGGTTGGGCGACATCCGACGCGGAAATCCAGTTATTTGTGAAGCTGGAACAAAAGCACGAATTTTGCCGAAGGGAACAACCAGTCCGCCTTTGTTGTAGCCGATGACCTTGCCTTCAACAATCTCTTTGCTTTCCAGATACTCTTCGGCCTTTTGCCAATCCTGCTCTATCTGAGCCAAGTACAGAGATACAATGGTGTTACCGTCTCGATCTTCGGGGTTGACTATATAGACACGGATTTCGTCGCCTACAGAGATAGCTGCGCGCTCCTCAGTGCTCAAGCGTTCCAGGTCTTGGGGGCTGACCACTCCTTCTCGCTTCGCACCAACATCAACCACGATCTCGCTTGGCCCTAGCAGCACAACTGTTCCAGTTCGAATTTCGCCGCGTTTAGGCCGTTGATAATTGTACTCTTCTTGGGATAGCAAATCCTCCATCGTTGGATCGGTAGGGGTGGTTTCTCCCATCTCCTCTTGGGTCATACGCTCTCTTCTTGCCCTCCTGAGTGCTAGCACGAAATAAAATAGCTCAGTATTCTACCTATTGCGGCAAACGAGACAGTGGGGTGAACACCGAGCTCGGGGCGAAGCAGGTCCTCGCTTCAAGTGAGATTGTGCGAATTGGGTTGGGCAGTGGCAACCTCCTCCTGTCTATCTGGACTAGGCATGAGGCATTTGGTCACTCCACCGACCAGCACGCTGTCGGAAACATCCGGCGGACTCCGAAACTCACCTGTCCTCCCTAACTTTACCCATTATACACTAGGCCCATTTACCTGTCAATAGAGCTATTCTAGTAGGTCTTTTCGCTTGGGTATTGCAACGACACGTCCGGCGTGTTATAATATTCGTGTCCGAGACGCATCAGAGTTCTACCTGGAATATTCTTACCCTCATAATATGTAAAACTCAGAAGTACTGGGTTCATAGCAAGTGCTTTAAGGTGGCGAATGGAGATAGGAAGCGAGATTGTATATGGAAAGCGCCAAAGGTCTTTATCAAGAACTGGCCGACTTTGTGCGTGAGGGCACGCCTGTTGCAGTAGCGACGATCGTTGCCGTACGGGGATCAGTGCCACGCGAAGTAGGCACCAAGATGATCATCCATCCGACGGGCCGGCATGTAGGTACAGTGGGTGGCGGTTGTGGCGAAGCGGATGTGATCCGCGCCGGTCTTGACGTGATTGACACGGGCGTCCCCCGGCGGGTAGAGGTGGATTTAACCGAAGATGTCTCTATGCAGAGCTTGGGTGTCTGTGGCGGCATTATGGATGTATATGTAGAATGCTGGCCAACACCAGAATGAGCCGACGCTGGGTACTTATAGGGCAATGACCACCTTGGCCAACCACGATCAGCCCTCGCCAGGGGCTGCCACATTGCTCGCCGAGCTGCTCAAATCCATCGACGAAGGTCACTCCGTGGCAATGGTGACTGTCGTCCTAGCTGGTGGGGACTACGCGGACGCCCTGGGACAGCGCGCTCTGGTGTGGTTGGACCGGGACCCATTGGGCAACTTGAGGCTTGGCGAACTAGAAGCACGGGCGTTGGCGGATGCCACCCAGTCGCTGGTGCAGCGCCGCCCGCAGATGCTGAGCTACGCGGACGGCCAGGTTGAGCTATTCGTCGAGGTTCAGCGTCGGCCACCGACACTCATTATCATTGGTGCGGGACACGTAGCCCAGCCGCTGGCCAAGCTAGGCAAACTGATTGACTTCGAAGTTGTCGTCATCGACGACCGACCACAATATGCCAATACCGTGCGGTTTCCACAGGCCGACCGGGTCATCGCTGCCCCTTTTCGCCCTACCTTGCGCGACTGGCCCATCGATGCTGATACCTTTATCATATTGGTTACGCGTGGCCATAGCCACGACGTAGAGTGTCTGCTGGAGGTCATCGACTCGCCGGCACGTTACATTGGGATGATTGGCAGCAAGCGTCGTGTTCGGGCGGTGTTCGACCTTCTGGAAGAGGAACAGGGCATCCTGCGCGAGAAATTCGCCAGGGTTTACGCACCCATTGGCCTCGACATTGGTGCCGAGTCGCCGGCCGAGATAGGTGTGGCCGTAATTGCCGAGGTCATCAAGGTATATCGGGGTGGGCGAGCGGAGTCCCTTTCCGACGCGCTGAGAGCCGACCGTCGCCTGCCGCTACATCCAGCACGGGTGGAGAATTATGGATAGAGTTATCGTTGCCGCCGCTCAACAGCAAATGCGAGTCTTCGAGAAACAGGAAGACTACCAGCAAGACGTCTTTCGCTATCTACGAATGGCGGAAGCCAAGAACGCACACCTAGTCATCTTCCCTGCCTTGTCACCGGTGATGCTCGTGGCGCCGTTGGTCTCCAGCCCCCGCCTGGGTTTGATGAAGCAGGCAGATAAGGGACGTAGTCCCTGGGCCTCACTCAAAGACCGGCTGATGGGGCGGGCGGCCGATGCCGCGAACCAGGCCACTGGGGGCTTGCGCGGCGAGATGAACCGCCTGCTCAATAAAGCACCCGAAGCACTCTATGAAGCCTACATAGACCTGTTCAGCGCTGCAGCGCTCAAATTCAAGATGACCATTGTCGCGGGTAGCTTCTATCTGCGTGTCAGCGAAGAGGCAAATAGCAAGCACATTTGCTTCGTCTTTGGTCCCGACGGGCAGATAATCGGCCGGCAGGAGAAAATCCATCTGACAGTCGAAGAGATGAGTTTCTGTCAGGCGGGCGAGGGCTTCAACGCGATTGAGACCGAAGCAGGCCGCGTCGGTATTATGATTGGCGAAGACGCCCTCTTCCCCGAATCGGGTCGCTTGCTGGCCTATCAGAAGAGCGATATCCTGATCAACCTGGCTGCGTGTGATGGTTCCCCATCCTTTCACCAATTGCGGCACGCCTTTGTCGCTCGCCTGGATGAGAACGAACTGGTAGGAGCCCAGAGTTGTCTGGTTGGTCCAAACCGGTTGACCGCCAGCGGACAAGATTTCGTGGGCAAGTCGGGTCTGTTCACCTCAATTCCACTCTCTCCTCGCCAGGACGGCATCTTGTACGAGGTAGGGGTGATGACCGTCGAGGGCATCATCGCTGAGCCGCTGAACCTGGCTGCTATGCGACAACAGTGGAGCCAGGAGTCGCCCCGTCTGCGGCAGGGAATGCGTGTGCTCGCTTATCAGTCGTTGGGTGAGGCCTATCGCGACCGGCGCACCCTGGATCAAGCCTATTATGCCCCCGCGCCTATGCCGGAAACGTGGGCCATCGAAGTACCGGAGGTAGCTTCCGCAGAGGAAGAAGGAGCCCTACCATCCACACTGCCGTCGCCCGATGCTGAACCGGAGCCAGATGAGGAAGCTGACGTTGAACGACGCAACCTTAACTTGAGGGGCGTGAGCAGTCAGGAAGGGGGATTTGACTTACTTAGCTCGCCTTTCACTCACGATGATGATGCGGAGACAAACGACGAGGTATGATCGCACTAGGTGAGACAGGACGTCAACAACCGGGTTCCGGTGACAATCCGAAAATCATCGAGGAGCAAGTGAAAACCTGCGCTCATTGCGGTGCAGAGAATCCGCCTGGCCTGCTTTTGTGCATGACGTGCGGACGGGACCCCACAAGCGGACGCGACCTGTTTGCAGCGCCCGAAGTCCCCTTTCCTGCCGAGGCCCCAGCACCCTGGTTGGTCTCTCCGTCCTTTGAACTGACCATCTCCCTGCCCGACCCCATTCAGGTTCCCGATCCGCTGCCCATCCCCAGCGTGGAAGACTTCGCCGCGTTACCCCCGCAGCCGCCCCTTGTCCCTCCGCCGGTCTACCGCGCAGCACCACCGGAGCCAAAGGCCATGGCTCCCGTGTTGAGCCCTGGACCGCGCTGGACGGTCGGATTGGTGGGGCTGGTCGTCCTGATGGCTCTGGGCTTGGGGGCGGCGGCCAGTCTGGCCACACTCAACCTGCCGGGCGGGCTATGCCTGGGCGGGCTGTGGCTGGTCCTAGTCACCCCCTGGCTGGCGATTATGTCGGCGCGCAGGGGTGAGACGCGCAGCACAGCCACTGGCGCACGTCGACAGTTGGTCATATCTCTGGGTCAACGTCTGTTTGAGAGCACCCCAAGCGCCACCAAAGAGCAACTGGCAAAACTGCCAGTGAAACAAGTTCCCCCGCTCACTCAACCCGCCAGCCACCTCATATACCTGAGCAGCACCGGCGGCCGGGCTGGTCAGCTGACTCAAGTGCTGCTGGGCACCTTATGTGCCCTGGTGGCCGGCGACCACGTAGGACTGGCGACTCAAACCTACGACGTGCTTACGGCCAGCCCGTTCAGACAAAGCCAGGACACCGTCCAAAGGACGGCAGTGTTTCCGCGTACCCTGTACGTAGGCACTGGGTACCTGGAAAAGATTGTCCTGAAGCAGATGCGCCGTACGAACACGCCCACTGCGCGAGAGCTGGTGGCCGACGTTTTGCACCAGGCCGGCGCTGACCTGTTGGAGCGTATCGCAGCCGATGTAGGCGGAGACTCCGCCGCCCAAGACGCACAGGCCCCGGACCTGGACACCCAAATGACTGCTCTGCGCGAATTCTGCGAGGAACTCAAAGCGCTCAACCCGGAACTGTACGAGCAACTCGTGGGGGACGTTGAGGAGGCGGTGCAGAGCTTTGTGCGTGACCTGAGACAGGGGTCAGGCTAAAAGATCATTGTTTTGGTAAGACCCGCTCCGTCCCTCACGTCTATGGGGTAGAGGGAGTTCAAGCCGCTTTCTGGTAGATATGTGTCAGGCAGGCAGCGTTGTTGTGAGGCTTGACAGGCCACGAACAGACTGCGACGCGGGAGACGGATGCCATGTCCCTCTGGAAGATTCTGCTCAAATCACAAGCGCAACCAGATGCCCCCCTGACCTGTGACGAATGTTTTGCTATCCTGGACTACCTGGCGGACCAAGCTGGCCGGGGAGCTGATGTTGCAAGCCTGCGCCAGGTAGCACAAAAGCAGCTCGCGCGCTGCCCGGATTGCCGGGAACAATATGGCGAATGGCTGAGGGAAATGGAGGCGCTGTGAAGTATTATTTGTTCAGTGGCGATTGCGTGCGAAACTGAGGATAATACTATATGCACTAGCCGCAAAAGGCGGTCATCACCCCAGTGGTGGGTATGCTGGGCTCAACCAACCCCATAGCAAAGCGAGGAGGCTTCTTATGATCACCGAAGGATTAAAGGGGCGCGATTTCATCACTTTGCGAGACTTCAATAAGGCTGAAGTCGAGACTATGCTGAGGGTCGGCCTGCGACTCAAGGAGGACAACTCGATGCGGCGGCGGCATGCCGACATTCTCGAAGGACGCACGTTGTTTATGATGTTCTTCAATCCGTCGCTTCGCACGCGCAACAGCTTTGAGGCCGGTATTTTCCAATTGGGCGGACACGCTCATTTCTTGCAACCCTCAGCAACACGCCTGCCGGCGCTGAAGGGTGAAGAGATCGCTTACCAAACCGAGCGTATCTCCGATGTGGCTCGCGTGCTGTCTCGAATGGGGGATGCCATCGCTATTCGGATTCTGGGTGATGTGGTAGGCTGGGAGTATGACAAGGGGCTGCGCATCATTAAAGAGTTTGCCAAGTGGTCGGACGCCCCCGTGATCAACATGGAGGACAACATCTATCATCCGTGCCAAGGTATGGCTGATGTGATGACCCTGCGCGAATTATTTGGCCCTGATTTGAGGGGCAGGAAGCTGGGTGTGAGCTGGACCTACTCACCCAGCACCAAGAAACCCATTGCACCTCACCACGACTTTATGTACGCCGCCAGCTACTTTGGGCCGGACATTGTCTTCGCCCATCCCCCTGAGTTGAGAATTGACCCGGAGATCGAGGCGGCCATCAAAGCCAACGTCGAAGCCAACGGCGGCTCATACACGCTGGTAGACACCATGGAAGACGCGTGTGAGGGAGCGGATGTGGTGTATGCCAAGAACTACGTCTGCCTGGACTTGTTGCCGCCGGTTGAGCCTGAGCCAAAGCACGACGAGATGGCCAAGCTGTTCAGGGTGTATGAGGGTTGGATCGCCGACGAAAGGCGCATGAACCTGGCCAAACCGGATGCGCGCTACATGCATTGTCTGCCATGTGAGCGCGGTTTTGAGGTGAGCGATGAGGTGTTGGACGGCAAATGGGGGGTGACCGCCTTCGACGAAGCCGAGAACCGGCTGCATGCCCAGAAAGGCATCATGGCCTGCATCATCCCCTAGGAGCCCTGTCGGATCGAACTACACGATTACACTGATTGTTCGTGCGGAGGCGAAGAATATGATCGACAAAGCCCTGCTGGACGAGTGCCGCGCTTTGGTTAGCCGTCGATCCGATGAGGTTGTGGCCCTCTGTCGAAGCATGGTCAAGGTACCCAGTCTGCCGGGGGAAGAGGGCCCTGTGGCTGACCTGGCGTTGGCTGCCATGCAAGCGCTTGATTACGACGAAACCTGGGTCGACCCGGCAGGCAACGTCGTTGGCATTGTCCAGGGGAGCGCCGGGCCGAGGACCATGTTCAACGGGCACATGGATATCGTCGACGCAGGGAATCCCGAGGACTGGGCGCATCCACCTTTTGCTGGCGAGATTCACGATGGATACCTGTGGGGGCGCGGTTCAGCCGATATGAAGGGGCCGCTGGCCGCTATGATCTTCGCTGCCGGGTTGTTCAAGGCATGGGGCCGGGTGCCGCGTGGAGACGTGGTTGTCTGTGCGGTGAGCCTGGAGGAAGTTGGCGGCTGGGGGAGCCAACTACTGCTGGAGCACAACGATCTAGGGGCTGATCGCGCCGTGGTGGGTGAGCCGACGGACAGTCACCTGCTCCGCGGTCATCGAGGGCGCATCATCTTGCAGGCGCATATCAAGGGGAAATCGATGCACGGCAGCATCGTGGATCGCGATGCCAACCCCCTGTTCCCACTGGCGAGGTTTATCAATGCCCTACCTGAGGCCAGCGCGACTTTGGCGAAAAGAGTCAGCTACCTGACGGTGACGCCCACTACCATCATCTCTTCGCCGGCTGGCCCGAACCTGACACCCTCCGATCTGACCCAAACGCTCGATGTGCGGGTCGGGCCGGGCGTTGAGGCGGGTGTGATACGGCGCGAACTAAACGGGCTACTCCAGAAGCATCTCGGCCCGGGCTGCCTGGGGGGCGTGGAGATCGCCCGGCAGGGGTTGAGGACGTATACAGGCCTGGAATCGACGGTTGAGGATGTGGTGCCGGGCTACGAGTTGCCACCAGGCGATGCGTGGGCTCGAGAGGCCGGCGAACACTTGAGGATGGCCCTGGGGTATGATCCATGGGGAGAGCTGGCGCGGTTTACCTGTGACGCGTGCCGGCTGGGACAGGCCGGCATCCCGACCCTCCTCTTCGGGCCGGGCGACATTGGCCTGGCCCACTCGGCGGACGAACGGATACCCATTCAGCAGTTGCTGGAAGGCGTGGTGGCTTATATGGCGCTGGTGTTGTAGAGCTTTCCAAGAAAAATACTGCCTACTTGGAGGGGCGCAGCGCCAGCAGGCCTTCGTCCCCGCTGATAGATCTCCTCGTCCCGCCGGCCTCTTACCTTCTGGACTTTGCATCAGCTGTGGTTGAGCGTGAAGGATGTGTGACAAACCCTGCACATGATGTTATAATTGCCCTCTGCCAGGTGCAGGGTAAGTAGACTATTGGAGTAGCGATACATGAACGCCAAGATTGCCGCCTCGATCCTCTCCGCCGATTTTGCCCGTCTGGGCGAACAGGTGAGAGAAGCCGAAGCCGGCGGGGCAGACTGGATACATGTGGATGTCATGGACGGGCATTTTGTGCCCAATATGACCATCGGTCCTCCCATCGTCGCCGCCTTGCGCCCCATCACCGCCCTGCCGCTGGATGTGCATCTCATGATCGAGCAGCCTGACCGCCTCATCCCTGACTTTGCTCGAGCCGGTGCAGACTGCATCACCGTCCACGTCGAGACCTGCCCACACCTGCACCGTACCATCCAGGGCATCAAGGAATTGGGCCTCAAGGCTGGGGTGACCCTCAACCCGGGCACACCCCTGGCCGTTCTGGGTGAAATCCTGCCCGACGTGGACCTGGTTCTGATTATGTCGGTGAATCCCGGCTTTGGCGGCCAGTCATACATCCCCGCCAGTACGGATAAGATCGCGCGCCTGCGCCGCATGCTTGACGAACACGGCTTGACGCAGGTAGAGCTGGAAGTGGATGGCGGCATCAAGTCACACAATGTTGCGCAAGTCGTAGCGGCCGGCGCCAGCGTACTGGTTGTCGGTTCGGCTATTTTCAACCGGCAGGCAAGCGTAGGCGCTAACATCGCTGACCTGCGGGGCCAGATCCGCTCTACCGACACCTGAGTTGGGGGGCTTCTTGTATCCTTTCGAAGGCTGCAATCGGCCTTCGCAAAGATACAAGTCTCGCTTGTCGAAATCGCCTTGAGCCTGAGGTGTTTCCCCGCTGAAGTGTTCTTGCCTATTGTCGGCTCTGCGGTTTGCCTGTATAATCGGGCCGTACCCGTGATCATAGCTCTCCAACTGGACCATGGTAGATTTTTTGTTGGGCGGGATTACAGCCCCCCAGAGGGATGTTTCGCCTGCCAAGGATCCGCGCGCAACATTCTTTTTAAGGAGGCCTGACCTATGCTGCGACTGATGAGATTTCTGACCGGCGCTATCGTCGGTATGTCCCTGGGCGCCGCCATTGGCTTGTTGTTTGCGCCGCGGTCAGGGTTGGAGACTCAGGAGTTCATCCGGAGTCGAATTGAGGATGTTCTGGAAGAGGGCCGGCTGGCTGCTGAGAGAAGCCGCGCCGAGGCACATGCCCGCCTGGCTGAGCTCAAAGCGGGAGGGGAGGATTGAACAGCTTAACCTCAAGGGCATGTGCCCCAGCCTTGGCCTCTGCCCTCGCTAGGTTTGCAGCGCGGCGTGCATCAGGCGGTCGAAAATAAGGTTAGCGTCCGCCAAGTCGGGGTCGGCGAAGACATTAGAGCGGGCAGCTTTGGCCTTCTCCAACAACCGGAGACTGTGCTCGACGTCCTCGTCGTCCATGGTGATCTGGCGCGAAATGTAGGTGGCCGCCATCAGCAAGGGGATGTAAAGAAACTCGGGTGGCATTGGTTGGCCTGTCTCCAGCGAGTCGGCCACCAGAGAGATAACCGCCCGGCGCTCCTCAACGTTCCAGGGGTGGTGCCCTAAAGCTTGGCGTACCAGGCCGAAGCTCAGCGCCACGCTCAAGCGCAGCACGTGTTGAAAACCAACTTTACACACCACCCACAGCGGGTCGCCGGTTGGTAGCTCGTACTCATTGCCAAGTTCCCATATCGGCACCAACAAGCCATCCTGCAAAGTGCCGCTGGCGAGAAAGTAACGTACTGTGTAAGTCAGAATTTTGCCCAGCGCCACCGCTTCACCGATGCGCAGCGGCAGCCCAGCGTCGGCGAAACGCTTCTGACCCTCCACAAAGAGCGCCACAAAGAGCGGTTCCAGTTGCAGCTGATCGATAATATTTGCGCGCCGCTGGCTCACCTCTTGCAGCGCTCGGGCTTGGCGGTCGCCATCTTCCAGAGACCAGAGCGCCTGGAACTTGGTTGCCAGTGTGGCGGCTTCGTCGCTCGCCCCCCCTTTTCCCCGGATCGTGAGCGCCAGACTGATCTTGTGGGTAGGCGTCGTTCTATAACCGACGCCCACCACGCGGGCCAGGTCCAACCCGACTACGTCGTCAATCAGGTCGCTTCGAAACCGCCTTTTCATCTCTGTCGAACGCACGCGAGTAGGTTGTCCCTCCGCTTGGGCCTTCACCGTGACGTTCAGGTGCATCTGGTGCTGCCCCTCTTTCGCGCGCGCGGTCGTCGTCACCGGGACGACCAGGAGTCCCACTTGCGCAGGTTCCAAGGCCACGCTCAGCTCAGCCTCGCCCATTGCCAGCATGGGTGCCCCTCTGAAGCGGCTGGTCTGCGGCAAGTCTGGCTTCAAGGTCAGTTCGACCGGTACATTAACTGCGCTTTGCAGAAGTAGCATGAGGTTGCTGACTCCGCCGATTGCCACCTCAGTTGGCTCCAGATAGGGGACGATCTGCACGCCGTCGCCAGGTACTCGCTGATGATGTCCGGATAATCAATTGCCATCGCCCGATCTCCTTGAACCTCGCCTGGCCCCAATACCGTTCACGGTTGATGCCCTTTATTCAAAGGGACTGCAGTTGTGCCCCGTCACAGCAACCCTCACTAGCTGGGCTCAGCGCTTTTGGTCAGCAACTTGTTCATACCCTAGTCGCTGTGCTGGGCCGCCTTACCCTATGTCAAGTTATCCTGAACCAAGTATAGTTGACTTGTCTCAATTTGTCAATGCTATAGCCGGTTGCGATGGCGATGGGCGATCAGCAACTGGAGGACATTCAACACGTAGTGAGCCACCAATGCCGGGAGCAGGCTCTCACGCCGCTCACCGCCCCGGTCATAAGCACGCCCAGGCGACCCTGGGGACTGTGCATCCAGCCAAAAACGAGCGCTGTGCCGATCACCAGGGCCGGAATCGGGGTGAACAGTCCCACGCCCCCCAGCCATAGCGAGCGGAAGAGAAGTTCCTCCACCAACACGGCTGGGAAAAGGGCCAACAAGATGGGGGGCCATTCGTCCTGAGTGTGGGGCAGGATGCTGCGGATCACCACCGGGGAATAGATCTGAGGCCCGAAGCGTTTGACTGCCCAGTTGGTCAGTGCATTGAGGGGCACTTGTATCGCCACACCCGCCCCCAGCCCGATGGCCGTATCGGACAGGGGTGCGTAGCTGATCCAACCAAACTGATCACGGGGTAGCCCGCTGATCCACCCGAAAACCAGGCAGGCCAGCACCATGCCTAACCGAAGCAGATTCTCGGAAGGCAACAAGAGGAGGTTGAAATCAACCTCCCCCATCTGTTGGAGCATTTGGGCGCTACGGTAGCTGGCCCACGCGACAAAGGCCGTTAGAGTCAGCGTGCCCGCAAAGAAAATGACCAGGCCTACGTCCATTGTCTTGGATAATGTCAGTTCGGCAACATAGGTTATCCACCGCCCCCAGGCGCTAACGCTCCTCCCAATCAGGGACGTCTTCGTTCACGCACCACAGGAATACGAAGACACCCGTGCGCCCCAGGTTCTTGAAACGTTTGGAGAGGGCTTTTTGCCGTTCTCGATAGGGGAGATCATCCAGGGAGCGCAGATAGCCTGCAAATGAGCCGAACTCGCGGCCTATGGCCTGCAATTGGATGGCATTACTGATGGTGGCTTCGATCTTACGCCCGTTGCGAACGATGCCCGAGTCGGAGAGCAGGCGATCCACGTCTTCCGGCCCATATGCGGCCACCCGGTCTACGTCAAAGTTGTCGAATGCTTGCTGGAAGTTAGGCCACTTGTCGTTCACCACCTGCCAACTGAATCCAGCCTGGAAGATAGCTTTGGTCATCTGCTCCAGATAGCCGTTGTCGTCAGAAGGCGTGCTGCGTGGGGGGATTTCAAAGCCGGGGCGTTCAGGCATGGCATGGTCTCCTTAGCTCACATTGGGCACATGTACCACCATAGGCTTCTGCCAGCTCAGCCGCGCATATACACATACTCGGCTCGCGACTCCGTGGCTGCGCCGACTTCTTCACTACTTGCTTGTTAACTCTCTATCTCACTCCCACAGGCCTCACTGCGCCAGTGTGGTGTGATATTCGTACTTGGCTGCCTCGGTTGTGAAAGGCGTAATTCCGCTAATCACCAAAACCACCCGGTCGGTCGTTTCACCCAGGCCGGTGAGGGTCAGTTGTCCGTGGTTGCGTTCATCCAATTTCATCCGCTGAACCCGTGGCTCGTCACCTAGCTCGATGGCCTGCACCACGTAGCGTTGAGGAAGCGTATTATCCATGCGCACGAAGCCAACCGCCTGCCAGCCGCCATCGCCACCTTCCGCATCATCAGCATAGCCAATGGCTGGGATGGCGATGTCGTCCACCAGAAAACCAACCTGGTTGATGGCGTCGTCGGTGATATACTCGAAGCGCACATCGATCACCTGGCCGGTGTAGGCCGAGAGATCGACCTCCTCCTGCACCCACTGCGGGGTCTCACCACCTCCAGACACGCCGGTCCAGGCGTGCCCGAAGCTGTTGCCGCTCTTATTCTCAGTCGTCGTGTACCGGCCGGGGATAATATCCCAGGTCTGACCGCCGTCGGTAGAGACTTCCACGTAGGCAAAATCCCAGTCATCTTCGATGTCGTACCAGGTCCAGAACTGCAGCGTTGCCTGATCCACGTCCCTAAGCTCAAAGGTGCGGGTGAGGGTCATATCCGAGTCGTCACCTCGGTTAGACCACCACTGGTAGGTCCCGCTGTGAGCCTCATTGGGGACCACCTTCACCTGCGTCGTTCCCGTAAACTCGATTGTCAAGCTGCCCTGCCCGTCCTCGAAGGCGATATAGTCGGCAGCATACTGGCCGACCGAGCTCTCTCCTCGAGCTGGATAGTCTTTTTGCTGAGCATCAAGCTTCATCGAATCTAGCGACACGTCACGGTATCCCCACCTACCCTCGCCAACTGTCGGGTCGTCCAGGTAATTAGCTATCACCCAGTCGGCGAAGATGTCGTCGAATCGATATGTCTCTCCCTCGCCGATCAGCACTGCGTTGAAGCCATCCGCGCCGTTGGCGGGATGCGCTACCACCTGGCGCATCATATATTCGCCAAATCGCTCCAGGAAGTAGCTCATGAATAGGAAGCTTCCTCCGTAGTGCGCGATCGACTCGTTGGGTGAATCACCCCAGGTGTTGAGTTGTGTATCGGGCGTCTGCCCCAGGTGTTGAGTTGTGTATCGGGCGTCTGCGCAAAAGCCCGCTCGGTACCACCCGTATCGTAGCCGTTGAGAGTCATTGCCAGCTCCGACAGACCCTCGTTTACCCACGTTTCTTCGTTGGCGTCGTTGTACCAATGGATCATGTGCTGGAATTCGTGGGCCAGGATGGAGTCAAGGCGGTCGCTGCCGGGCCGGGCGGCACGGATATTGATGAAGAACATCTCTTTTTCGTTACTGTAGGGGTTGATGAGGTTCGAGTACTCGTTGATGCTGTAAAAGTAGCCGCCCACGCCTGGCACGTCGCCGATGAAGACGTGCACACGTGGGTCGTTATCCACGCCAGGCGACCACTCGGTCCCAAAGAAAGCGCGGTTGGTGGGGTAAATCGTGTTCTCAAACGCTTCAGCCGAGGCCGCCATTTCGGAGTCCGTCACCTTGTCCGCCTCGTCTGAGCCGTCCTCGAGCCACCAATAGCTGTGCGAGCCGACGTAGCGCAGCGTGGCCGTCACCTGAAAGTGGCGCAGCGTGTCACTTTCGCCGACCCAGAAGCTCTCCTGGTCACCGACCTGATATGCAGGTGTTATAGGGTTGACGACGGCCGGAATAGGCTGGTCGGATAGCTTGAAGCGCTGGGCCAGATCCAGCCGGTCCCGGACCGGGACGTCCGTATCCGCCAGCACCTGCTCCGTCGTGAGTGCCCTCGCCGGGGTTGGGGATGGGTCGGGCGGCAGTGGGCTGTCATTTGAAGCCGGCGTTGGCGTAACCACAGGTGCCGCGTCTCGCACCGGGACTGGTGTAATAGTGGCCGTCGGCGTGTCCGCAGCAGGTAGTACGGATGCCTGGCTGGTCGACGTCGGCTGTGTCCGCACAACCGCAGTTATCTCCCCTCGGCCGGACCCCATAGTTGAGAGGAAGATGGCCGCGCCGGCAAGCGCACAGGCCAGCAAAAAGAGGCCCACGAAGAGGAGAACGGGTGCGTACTTACTTCTTTGCATCGATCACATCTACCAATTCTTGACCCATTCGGCGACGATGATCGTCTCCCCAGCCGCAACATCGGTCGACACGGCTACGGCCTCGGAAAGCGGTTCAAACTCTCTGCACTGGGCATCGAAGCCGGCTGTGGCGCATTGATACTGCACTACCTGCAAGGTGAAGTTGCACGTAACGGGATTCATGACAATGTCGTACCAACCCGGCGCCCAGTCGGGCGCGAAAGGGCTCGGGCCGCTGGGGAAGGAAAGGACCGCAAAATCGCCACAGGTGGCTCTGACGCTATAGCCGTTAACGGGGGTCCCGCTGGTGTCTTTGAGATAGCCGTAGAAACGCACAATCGCGTCGTTACGATCGCCCGCATACCAAGGACCTGGTGTAAACTGATACTGTGGCTCGGGCGTCGGCGGTGGCGCTGGTGGAGCAGCCGGTGTATTGGTCGGCGGTGGCGCTGGCGGAGCAGCCGGTGTATTGGTCGGCGGTGGTGGTGGTGTATCGGTGGGTGGCGGCGGGGTTGGTGTATCTGCCGGTGGCGCGGCTGTCGGCGTATCAGGCGGCTCTATTTCCGTGGTTGCCAGCTCACTCAGCTTTACCACAGGCACATCTTGAGGGACATCCTGGCCACTGACCTCCTCGGTCGCCACGACCGCCACTATTTCAGTTGTAGGCGTGAAGGTAGGCCACGGTGTGCGGGTAGGAAGAGAGGTCGGCTCGGCGGAATCACCCGACAAGCCGGCGCTTAACTGCTCGGTCAGACCGCATCCCATACTTACCATGGCCAGAGCCAGTAAAATCCCAAGTATGACCTTGCTTCTTTTATATTTAGCCATCATTACTGTTTTGCTCTCCAAAATTCTATTTCAAGACAATCAACGATACCAAAACATGTCCAGGTGAACATATTGAAATGGCGCGGCGGTCAGAGTGAATTCAACCTCTGATGACTGTTGCACACCATCTTTGACCAGCCAGGCGCGATACGTACCCGGCGTGTAGGGTGCCACCTTGACTTCAGTGTTGAACCAATGGTCGTCACCCAATCCTTCGCCGGTGCTATGATTCCGACCTCCGGACGGCCCGCTCTGATGCTCCTGCCCCAGAGGATCAACCAATACGACCTGGTAGCCGGTCAGAGTGTCGTAGGACCCCGTGCTGAAGTCTATTTCCTTGACCACGTGTGCTGTAATTCGCGTCTCCAACGCCGAGCCGGTGTCGTGAATGAAAGGTATGACCGTAAACGGGTATTCAGGCGTCGGCGTGGCCGTTGGTAGCTCCGGAGTTGGCGTATCCGTAGGTGGCCTTGGAACCGGCGTGTTAGGAGGCGGGGGGGGAGCTGTGGGCGCTTCAGGTTCGGCTGTGGCCGGCTCTGGTGTCTGGGTTGGAGTTGGCGTGAGCGTTTCCGTCGGCGGAATCGGTGTTGAAGTGAGCGTAGCTGTAGGCAGCGGCGTCGGCGTCAAATAGGGTGTGAAGGTAAAGGTAGGGCGTGGCGTCTTCGTCGGCTCCACGGTCGGGGTGGGTACCTTTACCAACAGCCTGCCCACTGAACAACCAAGGCTTCCCAACAAGATTATCACCAGTAACAGGCCCGGTAGCGATTTGCGTCTCATCGACA